>Ga0208373_1000185_pt1 | contig 118573 bp, 108 predicted proteins | sample RifOxyC2_FD_184036 | JGI IMG/M metagenome (GOLD analysis project Ga0208373, IMG submission 184036) | Soil microbial communities from Rifle, Colorado - Rifle Oxygen_injection C2 (SPAdes) | ecosystem: Environmental > Terrestrial > Deep subsurface > Rock core/Sediment | place: Rifle, Colorado... | reverse complement strand
AGAGAGACAAATGAAGAAGTGGTTACTCACCATCATGCCGATAACGCAAAATCTAAAGCTGACTGGAGGTAGGACAAATTTCAATTATTGACATTTTTTAGATATTTTTTTATACTGGAGAACGCACTATTGTTAGTGTGTTCTTTTGAAAATTATTCGGGGGTAGCTCAGCGGTAGAGCAGTGCGCTGTGACACACCTCTCTTTTGCTTTAAGAAAAAATATTACATAATATGAGCAAAGAAAAGAGAATATATGCCATGCGTGCAAATTACCTCAAAAAAGCGGTGACAAAAAGAAGGAAAATGATTCGCAAAAAAGCAGTCTTATATAAAGGTGCAAAATGTAAAATTTGTGGTTATAAAAGATGCTTTGATGCTTTTGACTTTCACCATGTTGACGAAAGTCAAAAGAAATTTGGCATTTCTCAAGATGGATTAACTCGTTCTTGGGAGAGAGTTCAAAAAGAATTAGATAAATGTGTGTTATTATGCTCCAATTGTCATAGAGAGGTTCATGCTGGTATTACGCAGCTTTCAACGGCAACGTTGATCGAAGAATAGGGTTAATTGCTGGAAGCCTAAGTAATTATATGGTAATCAGCAGCCAAGCTCAAATATTTGAGAAGGTTCAGAGACTATCCAATTTTATGGAGTAGGTTGTATTTAATACAATCGAAGCGCCCTACATCTTTAAAAAAGATGATGATATAGTCCACGCCGGTACGAAAGTACTGGATTACGTGTAACGCATTGGTCGAGAGTTCGAATCTCTCCCCCCGAGCCAAGATTTTTTGGGTTCAATCGCCACCTTTTGCGAAAGCAAAACGCGAAATTTTATCAATAAATTATTATTTATAAAAACCATGAATGCCTACAACTGGTACTCACAACTTATCAAGCCAACATGGGCTCCGCCGAGCTGGCTTTTTGGACCGGTATGGACGGTTTTGTATGCGATCATCGCAGTTTCTTTCGGCACGGTGTTTTATAAAGCGTTTACCGGCAAACTTGCACGGATCGTGGCTTTGCCATTTGTTCTTAATCTTATTTTAAATTTCGCTTTTACGCCGATTCAGTTCGGGCTCAAAAATAATCTTCTGGCCGCGATTGATATTTTACTCGTCCTGGGCACGCTCATCTGGGCTTTTGTTGCTTTGTGGCACGCCTCGCCAAAATTGCGCTGGGTTGTTTATGTCAATATCCCGTATTTACTTTGGGTTTCATTCGCGACAGTTTTACAACTAACCATTACTTATTTGAATATATAAGCGGCGCGCCATTTACATATTGAAGTTGTTTATCTGTTATTATTTGTGCGTTGGACTAAATAATTTTCACAATTTTATTTTTACTTTTATGTCCCGCTTTAATTTGCAAACAAGATTTGGCAATTTTTAAATGTTTTGCCAAAAGTTTTAACAGAGCTTCATTGGCTTTATTTTTTTCCGGGATCGCAGTTACCCAAATTTTGAATTCATTTTCAGCAAGCTGTTCAATTTTATTGTGACTAGCACGGGGAATAATGTGAACAGATATTCTTTTTTTCATATTGCTATCATAATACTTCTATCAGCAAATAACAATTTTAAATAACACAGCTCAATATTTACTTGTAAGTAATTTGTGTTATGATAATTTTAATTCAGGAGAAGTAACGAACAGAGATTGATAGAACATCATTATTACTTAACGCAGATATAAATCATGAACACTTTTTATTATGCTTCACCTTTGGGTGTGTTAAAAATTATCCATGAGGGACAAACGATTTTCGCCCTGGATTTTGTAAAACGCAAGTCTCGTCAAACACTTTCTTTCAAAAAACAACCTGAACAAAAAATAGCTAAACAGCTAGATGAATATTTTTGTAGTCAACGCACCACTTTTCAGTTAGAGTTAGCGCCATCTGGCACGTCTTTTCAGTTAAGAGTATTTCAGAAATTATGCGCCATACCTTTTGGTAAAACCGTTTCTTATGGTCAGTTGGCAAAAGCCATAGGTCAACCCCAAGCCGCGCAAGCTGTAGGGCAGGCTGTACGCAACAATCCCATAGCTTTGATTATCCCGTGTCATCGCGTTATTGGTAGTAATGGCAAATTAATCGGTTTTGCTGGCGGTTTGTGGCGCAAAAAGTGGTTATTAAAACATGAAAGGGTTGTTTAAAATTTTACAAAAGGTATTTTTTTTATTATAATTTAAATATGGGTATTATTTCTGATTTTATGGACGCCGATCATGCTCGGTTGGATAAATTATGGATAAATTTTTTACAAGAAACGCAAGATCCTGATAAAGCTTTTGAATTATTTAAACAATTTCAAGGGCATATTTTGTTACACATGAAACTAGAAGACGATTTTCTTTTTCAGCGACTTAACGAGTATTTAAAAATTGAAGATCACACAGGACCAACAGCTCTGGCCCAACGCGATCATCAGGGATTGATTAAGCTTTTGTCTTTGGTAGAAAAAACTTTTCTTACCAAAGAGATCGAAAAAATTACTCTAACCGCTCGTCATTTGCATCAAGCTTTACAAAAACATCGTCAAAGGGAAAAAAATCTCCATTATTCTGTTTGTGATGCTTTTATTTCTCCTCAAGAGTGGCAGATTGTTTTAAAAAAGTATTATGCTGTGCATAATTTTTAGAAACATTAAATATTTACTATTTATTGTCCCGGTGTTAGAATTTAATCAAGAAGATAAAAATTAATATAAAAAAATGAGGAGGAAAATTTTTATTAAATTTTTGTGCGGGTTGGCTGTTTTAGTTTTAGTTAATTTTGGCACGCCAGTTAAAGCCGAAATCCAAGACGGCGGCACTGCTAATAATTTGGGCATTTATGGCGGCAACACCTGGGACATTGCCATTGATGGTGATTATGTTTATACCACTGCCAGTGGTACACCTAATGGTTTTTTCTATTCAACTGACGCCGGAGAAACCTGGCAACAACCAGTGGGAAATAATGATTTTGGCGCTGGCCAATCAGTAGAGGTGGATCACGCCACCGGCGATGTTTATGTTGGTTTGGGCGGGGACTTATATAAAAGCACTGATCACGGCGCAACCTTGACTTTAATTGAAGAAGACGCTGGCAACCCAGTTCTTTTTGGTCAAGATACGGTTTTGGCTGTTTGGAACGGAACTGTTAAAGTCAGTACTGATCATGGTGCAACTTTTACTAGCGCTGAGGTAGATACAAATGTTTCTGTTAGATCCTTGGCTACTTCAGCCACCAGCGGAACTTTTTATGCTGTAGCAGAAAACACCGATTCTGTTTTTACTCTTTATATTAGCACTGATAGCGGATCAACCTGGTCACCAATGACCGTTCTTGTTGATGAAGAAGAGCTAACCAGCTTCAGTACTGTTCGTACCAATCCTTACAACGCCGATGATTTGACTATCGCCGATGATCATCATCTTTATTTATCTCACGATGCTGGCGTTACTTTTGTGGAAGTGACTAATGCTCCGGCGTCTTGCAATACTATTGCTACTTGGACTGTAACTGGTCGTTTATACGCTTGTAGCAGTTTTTCTGACGATAATGGCGCCACTTGGACTGAAATGGATTTTGATGACATTGTGCGTGGTCCCGGCAAAACCATAGAAGTCAATACGGAAAACGAGGATATCTTATATGGTGATAGCATGAGTGGTGTTACCAAAAGTGTTGATGGTGGAATTACTTGGGTTAATTCTTATAACGGAATTTTAGGAGTTAATGTTTTAGCCATTAGTACTACCGTCGACAAATCAGTGGCTTGGACATCTTCTTCTAATGGATTGGCAAAAAGTACTGATTTTAATTCCGGTAATCCAACTTGGGAATTCCCTATTCTACCTTGTGCCGAAGAGCGTTGTGATCCCAGCGGTATTGGCGAGTCAGTTTGGGTAAAGCCGGATGATGCCAATATTGTTTTAGCCGGATCCATTGGTGGTTTTATTTTTCGCAGCACTGATGCCGGGCAAACTTGGGAACTAGCTGATGTATCATCGGTTAATGATGCAAAGTTTATTGATTCAGACAGTGGTATGAGCTTCCTTAGGCCTTATAAGTTTGTCAGCGATCCCAATGATACCAGTATAATTTACGTCGCTTTATCCGGTGATGAAATTGGTATGGTGGCCAAAAGCACGGACAGCGGAGCAACTTGGGAAGATTTGACCATCACCGATGATGCGCCGGCGCGCACTTTGGATATTAGCGCGTTAGGTGTTTTATATGTAGGTACCGGCTTTTCCAGTTCAACTCTAAAAGGCATATACGCATATACTGATTCCAATTGGACATTATTAACTGGTATGCCCACTGATGTTGATGTGAGCAGTGTGGTGATTGATCCAGACAACGAATCAATTATTTACGCCACCACCACAGGAGACGCCGTGCTTGGCGCTGATGGTTTTTACAAATCAACAGATAACGGTGAAACCTGGGAACAAGCTGAGGGTTTAACTGATTATTATAATTTTAGTGCTATTACCGTTCAGAGCTCTACTACCCCCAATACTCTTTATATATCCTGTCGCGACAACGATTGGCACGGAATACTCTTGAAATCAAGCGATGGTGGGGCAACTTGGGGTGTGCTTTATACGGGTTTAAAATCAGAAACTTTTAATTCTTTAGTTTTTGATGGTTTGTTAGCCAGTAGTGATTTGGGGTTATACAAAATAAGAACCAATTCGGCCTTAAGTTTTAAAATTAACAAAAAAATAAAGACAATTAAAGTTAATAAGGGAGATCAAATAACTTTCAGAAGTCATCTCACAGACGCTTCTACCGGAAAAAACTTGAAGAATAAGAAAATAAAAATTTACCGCAAATATAAAAATGGTCACTGGAAATCATTTCGCAGTATGAAAACCAACACCAAAGGGATTATTACCGGAAAAATAAAAGTACAGAAATTAACCTCTTTTAAAGTCAGTTGGACACCAAATACTCAACAAGCTGAAGAATATGTTTCTAGTTTATCTCGGGTAATAAAAGTGCGGATAAAATAAATTAAAATTGAAAAGCCTGGGTTATTGCGCTATCATAGTAATTATGAAGTTACGCAATAACCCAGTTTTGTATTTACTGGCTAAAGTATGGAAATATTCTAAGGGCAATCGCCACATGGTAGTTTTGTATATGGTTTTGTTTTTTCTAGCCAATAGTTTATATATTTTAGAACCCTTGGTATTGGCCAAGGTCTTAAACACCATTCAAACAGAGGGTCTAAACGAAGGAAATTTGTTTAAAATTTTGGGAATTTTGAGTTTATTTTTTATTTTGGCGTTCGTGCATTATCTTTTTCATGGTCCGGGTAGAATTATTGAATTGCGCAATTCTTTTTTGGCGCACGTTAATTACAAGCAATATTTATTAGACGGAGTAATGAATTTGCCCTCGGCTTGGCATACAGATCATCATTCCGGTGATACCATTGATAAAATTGAAAAAGGAACTGAAGCCTTGTCTGATTTTTCCAGTCACAATTTTGAATTACTGGAAATTATTTTTGGTTTTACTGGGTCATATATCGCACTGGTTTATTTTAATTTTCAAGCCAGTTACATTGTGGCCATTATTGTGATTAGTTTAATGACTATTGTTTGGTTATTTGACCGCGTGTTGATTAAACAGTACATTCGTTTAAACCGTTCTTATAACGGCATTTCCGCCAAAGTGTATGACACCATCAGCAATATCACGACCGTCATTATTTTGCGCGTGGAAAAAATGTTATCACGCGCTCTTAATAAAAAAATGCTCCAACCGTACGATCTTTTTAAAAAAAATATTCTTTTAAATGAGATTAAATGGTGGTTAGTGAGTATGGGCGGCGCTATCATGATGGTGTTGGTTTTGGCTTCTTATATTTATACTAATGTTAAATCCGGTCAGGTGGTTTTAATCGGCACTTTGTTTGCTTTATATGGTTATTTAATTAATATTCATAATATTTTTTTTCGCACCACTTGGTTTTATAGTGAATTGGTACGCACCAAAGCTCGTATTTTGAATTCGGAAGAATTGGCCGAACAATTTACCAAAAATAAAACAGTGCCTCAAGTTTCTTTGAATAAGCGCTGGCAAAAGATTGAGGTGAAAAATTTAAGTTTTTCTTATCCCTCAGAAAATCAATTGCCAGAACAGCATTTAGATAATATTAGTTTTACTTTGCATCGCGGTGAAAAAATAGCTTTTGTAGGAGAAAGCGGTAGCGGCAAAACAACTGCCCTCAAAATCATCCGCGGCTTGTACAATCCCCAGCAAGTAGCGGTTTATCTTGATGGTAAAAAATTAAAGCACCACTTTAATTCCATCCGAGACAGCATTGCCCTGATTCCGCAAGATCCGGAAATTTTTAATTCTACCATCAGGGAAAATATCACCATGGGTGTTGCTCACACTATGCCCAAAATCATCCGTTTTTCTCTGTTGGCGCGTTTTCATCATACCGCTTTACGTTTACCCAAAAAATATGAATCTTCTATTGTGGAACGAGGCGTAAATTTAAGTGGCGGAGAAAAACAACGCCTGGCTTTGACGCGAGGATTATTAGCTTCCACGGACAAGTCAATTATTTTGTTGGACGAACCAACCAGCAGTGTTGATTCTAAAAATGAATTGGAAATCTATCAAAATATTTTTACTAAATTTAGCGCTAAAACAATCATTTCCTCCATTCACCGTTTGCATTTATTGGGGCTGTTTGATTTAATTTATTTTTTTGATAATGGAAAAATTATTGCCGCCGGCAATCGCGATAAACTTTTACAGATTTCTCCCAAGTTTAAAAAACTGTGGGAAAAATATCAAGTTAGTAATAATAAAATTAAAACTTGACTGACTATGCCAGAATTACCGGAAGTAGAAACTATTGTTAACGATTTAAAATTAAAAATAACAAACAAAAAAATCGCCGCAGTTGACGTGCGTCTTTTTAAAATTATTAAAAGTTCCAAAGCTGATTTTCGTCAAATTTTAGTTAATAATTTTTTTACGGATATTTTTCGGCGAGGAAAATTTTTAGTATTCAAATTAGCCAAGGGAAAAAAATATTTATTGATTCATTTGCGCATGACCGGGCAGTTAATTTATCGACAAAAACATCAAATTATCGCAGGCGGACACAGTTTAACCCGCGCTAATTTAAAAAAATTGCCGAATAAACATTCTCACGTGATTATCAGCTTTACCAAAGGGGCAGAGCTTTTTTTTAATGATGCGCGCCAATTTGGTATTATGGAAATTGTGAAGGCAGAAAATTTAACAAAAAGATTTTCTCATTTAGGGATAGAGCCCTTAAGTAAAAAGTTTACTTTAGCGGTTTTGCAAAAGCTGTTGCAACACAAAACCAATAACATTAAAGCTTTTTTGTTAAACCAGAATTATGTGGTTGGTATTGGCAATATTTATGCTGATGAAATATTGTTTGCCGCTCAAATTTTGCCTAGTAGAAAAAGTGCTGGTTTAAAAGCCACAGAAATTCAAAAAATATTTAGGGCTATTAAAATTATTCTGAAAAAGGCTATTGAATATCGCGGCACCACTTTTAATGATTATGTGGATGCATACGGTCGCCAGGGGAATTTTATTAAAAAGTTAAAAGTTTATCAAAGAGAAAAGAAGAATTGTCTGCGTTGTAAAAAAGGAGTTATTCAAAAAACCCGCTTGGCTGGCAGGGGTACGAGATTTTGTAAAATTTGTCAAAAATAATGAAAAATAATTAAATCAAAATTATGTCTACTCGCATTCAGTTAGAAAAAGAGTTAAAAAAACAAGGTAATAAAAGACAAGCGTTAGCGTATTTGCGTTTTTTTAAAACCGGCAGAGGAGAATATGGAGAAGGTGATAAATTTTTAGGACTCAAAGTTCCCAAGCAAAAAGTATTAGCCAAAAAATATCAAACTTTGTCTTTACCAGAGATAGAAAAATTATTGCAAAGTAAAATTCATGAACACCGGTTGACCGCTTTGTTTATTTTACGGCATCAGTTTGAGAAAGCCGCTAAAGAAAAAAATGAAATAGTCCAAAAAAAAATCATCGCTATTTATTTAAAACACGCGGCGCAATGGGTGAATAATTGGGATTTGGTAGACTCCTCGGCTCATTATTTATTAGGAGCATATTTGTGGAATAAGCCAAGAAAAATTTTATATACTTTAGCCAAATCTAAAAATTTGTGGGAACGACGCATAGCTATCATGTCCACTTTTTGTTTTATCAAAAAAGATGATTTTGTTGACGCTTTGGGCATTGCGGAAATTTTACTTAAAGATCAGCACGATCTTATTCAAAAAGCAGTGGGCTGGATGTTGCGCGAAGTGGGCAAGTGCGATCATCAAAAAGAAGTGGTTTTTTTGAAAAAATATTATTTAACAATGCCACGTACGATGTTGCGTTATGCTGTTGAAAAATTTTCTAAAAGTGAAAAAAGCCTTTATTTATTAGGGAAAAATTAAAGGTTGTGTTCTTTTTTTTGGATTGGTATACTGAAGCGGTCTTTTAGTAAGTGTTTTTAATTAAAAAAATAATTATGCAAAAGTTAAAACCATCACAAAGAGCCATCAACACCAAACCATCGCCAATCCGCGGTTTGGTCAATTTAGCTAATATCCAAAAAGCCAAAGGAGTAAAAGTTAACCATTTTAATATCGGTCAGCCGGATTTTCCCACGCCAAAAGATTTTTTTACAGAAGTAAGAAAATTTAAGGAAAAAGTCGTAGCTTATGCCCCTTCTCAGGGAAGAGCAGAAACGCAAGAGGCGTGGGAGGTTTACTTTAAAAGCGTGGGTATTAATTATAAAGCAGAAGAATGTATTGTAACTTTAGGCGGAGTAGAGGCTTTATTTTTAGCGCATGCGGCTTTACTAGACGCGGGAGATGAAATTTTAATTTTTGAACCTTTTTATCCTTATTATGAAAATCATGCGGATATTTTAGGTACAAAAGTGGTGCCAATTAGTTTAAGCATTAAAAACGGCTTTCACCTTCCTCCGGAAAAAGAAATGCAAAAAAAAGTGACCAAACGCACCAAAGCTATTTTGTTTTGCAACCCCTCTAATCCAACCGGAGTGGTGTTTACTCCGCAAGAAGTAAAAACAGTGGCTAAATTTGCCAAAAAAAATAAATTATGGATTATTGCCGACGAAGTCTATCGAGAATACGGTTTTGAAAGAGCCGCTCTTTCTATGGCTAAAATAAAAGAGGTGCAAAATCAAGTAATATTAACAGATACTACGTCTAAGCGGTTTAATTTGTGCGGGGGCCGGGTGGGAGTATTGGCAAGCCATAATAAAGAGTTTATGCAAAATGTGTTTAAATTGGCACAAAGCCGAGAATCTGTTCCTACTATTGAACAGTTGGCTGTAGTGAAGTTATTAAAAAATGCTAAAAAATATTATCAGCCGACCATTAAACTGTTTAAAGAGCGTCGCGATGCTATTTATCACGGTTTACAAGATATAGCCAAAACCGTTTCTGGCTTGACTTTTCAAAAACCCGAAGGAGCTTTTTATATTATTGTGGGTTTGCCCATTAAAAACGCTCAGCATTTTTCAGAATGGCTGTTAACAGATTTTCGGCATAACAATACCACGCTTTGCGTTTCTCCGGCCGCGGGTTTTTATAAAACCAAAGGCCTGGGTTTGAATGAAATTCGTTTAAGTTATGTGGTTGGTATTCCTATTATCAAAGAATCCATGTTGATGCTAAAAAAGGCTTTGTCAGAATATCAAAATAAATTTCCTAAACTTTGTAAATAATTTATAATATTTTTTAATATGTCTTATCTTCAAACAGAACATCTGAATTTACAAGAAGAAAAACTTGCGGATTTGCCGGGAGTGGATGTGGAAAAATTGTCGGCATTGGCTAAAATTTTGCGCGGTTTAATTTTTGCTACTGTAGAAGCCGGCCAATCCGGCCATCCCGGCGGTTCTTCAGCTAAAGTAGAACAAATGTTGGCTTTGTTGGTTAGCGGCCGGTTTGCTTTTGATTTTTTAGATCCGAAAAACCCTGGGCGTGATCGAGTAGTGTGGTCGGCCGGACATTGTACGCCTTTATTGCACAGCACTCAGGCTTTGGTTTACGAAGCGTTAAAAAGAAAAGGAGAGAATTTTCAAGCCAAAGATCTGCACGCAGTAGAGGCTATGGATTTATTGCGTTTTCGTCATTTTGACGGCCCTCAAGGGCACGCGGAATCGATTTATCCTTTAGCGGATTTGTGTACCGGCGCTTCCGGTCATGGCATTTCCGGTGCGGCCGGACTAGCCACTTTATATAGTTCTTGTGGTTTAAAAGAGATGAAAACTTATGTTTTTATGGGCGACGCGGAATGTGAAGAGGGTATATCTTATGAGGCGCGCAACATCATCAATACTTTGGGACTTAAAAATTTAGTGGTGTTTTTAGATCGCAATCATTTTGGCATTGATGGCAATACAGACGAAGTGGTAATTACCTCTTACGCAGATCAATGGCGCGCTTTAGGTTGGAATGTCATTGAGTGTGATGGACACAATGTTTTAGCTGTGGCTCACGCTTTGAAAAAAGCGCAAGAAGGATTTAGCAACGGCAGTCCGGCGGTAGTATTGGCTCATTGCATTAAAGGCAAAGACTACGGTGCTACGGAAAACTCGGCAGATTCTCACGGTAAACCCGCCAGCCATGAAGAATATGTAGAGATTATGAAAAAATTGGGCTTTAATATTCCCGGAGAGCAAGGAGCGGTGGATAAAGACATTGCTGTGGTTTTACAGGCGCTTTCGCAAGATTTAGTCGATTATTTATCCGCTTGTTTAGCAGTTAACAAAAGTAATTTAAAAACCGCGGAACAGTTAGCAACAGAAATGAAAGAAGCACTTGGTGCTCGACCCTTGGTTTCACCCACCGCCATTAAACGGCCGGAAAATTTACCAACAGAATTAATTTTTACCGCAGATAAACCAGCGGCCACTCGCAAAGCTACACAGGTATTTTTTAAGTGGCTGATGGAACAGACCGCCTTTTTTTATGCCGGTTCCGGTGATTTGGCCAAGTCTATTCTTACTTGGGACGCGGAACAAAAATACGGAATTTTAAGCAGAAAAAATTTATACGGTCGCGGCTTGCGTTTTGGCATTGCGGAACAAAACATGGCCATGATGTCTTGCGCTTTAACGCAAGATATTCTTCCCGGCGGATATCAGGCAGTAAGTGTTTTTAGTTCTTATGGCGTGTTTACTTCCATGATGGCCAATCCCGTGCGGATGAGCTTAATCGGTAACCACATCAACCCCAAAAATAAAGGATTCTTTATTTTATTGGCCGCTCACGACGGTTTGGAAACCGGAGAAGATGGTCCAACGCACCAAGGTTTATATTGGATGTCTCTTTATAATGCTTATCCCGGCATCAAGGTTTACAAGCCGCTCGATGCTAACGAAACTGTGGAAATGCTTTTTTACGCCCTGGAAAAAGGAGAGCCCATAGCACTTTCTGTGGCTCGACCAGACACCGCGGTTTTTGACCGTACCGCCGGTATTCCTGCGGCCAGGTCAGCTGTTAACGGGGCTTATGTATTTAAACCTTATCAGGAAAACGGCAAAGAAAAAGTGGTCTTAGCGGTATGCGGAGGACAAGTAATGGCTAATTTATTAGAGGTGTTAGAAGATTTTACTAAAGATTATGATGTAAAAGTTTTGGCAGTTACTTCCCCAGAATTATTTGAAGATTTAAGAAAAAATAATCCGGAAAAAGCTCAGGCTATTTTTGCTGATGAAGAAAGAGGTCGAGTTGTTGCTTTGCACAATGGTTGGAAAGGATTTTTATATCCTTTCTTATTACCCAAGGATTATATTGACCGCTCTATCGCCACCGAGTCTTATTATAAATCCGGTCCGCCGCAAGAAGTTTATGAAGTTGCCAAATTAACCCCCCAAGATATTAAACAGAAGATCCAAAAAGCGTTAAACAAGTAAAAAGTTTAATTAACTTGTTGCCAATATTTTTCTTTTTGTTTGAGCCAAAACGGTTCTTGCCGGCAAAGTTTTTTGCTGTCGCTAGGATTTTGTAAAAGTATTTTTACCGCTTCCTCTAAAAAAATGGTGTTTTGTGATCCCTTAAAAAGAAGCAGAGCATTAACAGGTAAATTTTCTTTAAGATGCCGACCAAGAGCCAAAGCGTGCGAAAACCATTTGACGGAGATTTCAGTATTCGTTTTTATTTGTGGCAAAACATATTTTTTGGAAAGCTCTCCCACGCAATAAAGTGCGTCAACGGTTTGATTGATTTTTTGCGCCACCTCTTCGTGTTCTGATTTGGCAAATTGTCCTAATTCCCGCATATCGCCAAAAATGAACACCAGTGGTCGTTTTGTTTGTTTTTTTAAGGAAAAGGCCAAATCTAAGAAGGTAAGCACCGGCTGTTTAGAGGCGTTATAAGAAGAATCAATAATGATGCTGTTTTTTTTGCCTAATAGTAGAGAAGAGCGGCTTTTTGGCAGTTGGAAATTTTTTGATAAAGCTGTTTTTATTTGTTCAAGGGTTAAACCGCATTCTAACCCGGCTAAAATGGCGGCACCAAAAGTATATTGATAAACTTGCGGCAAAAGCATTTGGGAAAATTCTATTTTTATTTCTCCCTCGGTGCTGAGAAAAGAAAACATGCTTTTTGTCAGATCAACTTGATAATCTAAAAAAGAAAGAGTGTTATTTTTGTTTTTACCAAAACTTTTACATTTGGTGTGATTATTCTTAATATAATTTTGCAAAGCGCGTTTTAAATATTGATCATCATCATTATAAAACGCACAACTGCAATTAGATTGAGTGATAATTTTAGTATCTTCTTCCGCCATTTTGTTTAAGATGTGTTCATGTTTTTCTAGCGAATTCATTTGTTGGTTTTCAGGCAGAATTTTTTCAAACTGTTCGGTATGAGTGCCGGAAATATTCAAAGATAAAGCAATATCTGGTTTGATGATTTTTAACAGATAAGTCATATTTTTGGGCGGTAAAGGATCATCAATGCCCATTTCTACTATTAAGTATTCAAATTTTTTTAAATAAGTAATGCCTAAGGGCACCAAAAGTAATAGTTTTAACCAAATTTTTATGTTTTCTTTACTATAAAGATCAAGTTGAATGCCTAACAAGCTCAAAGGTAAGCCTACTTCGGAATTTCCTTTTAAGGCAACGACGCGAAAATGATCTTTTAAAATAGCTTCGATCGCATTTTTTGTTGATGATTTTCCTGCTGATCCGGCAATGCCGATAATTTTAGGACGATGAATAACTAGAGCAATCTTGGCAAAAAAACGCAAGTAAAACAAAATTAAAGAGATAATTATTTTTTTCATATTCATATTTACCATTTGATAATACTCATTCTAGTCATTAGCGTCAACGTATTTAAATTGCACTTAATTTTAACTTAATTTTATTGACTTTTTTGAGGCTATATGCTATCTTTAAAGAGTAAGTTTTCTCAATGCATTTTTTGCTTAACTTTTAGCGTAACAAATGGGTGTGCGACATATTTGTAAGGCAGGGGATAAGCAACAAGGGTCAAAGAGAGTAGATCGCCTTACAAATATTAAGTTGTTTATAAAAAATATGAGTAAAAAGTTATACGTTGGTGGAATTCCATATTCCACAACAGAAGACGAGCTCAAAGAGCTCTTTTCTCAAGTTGGTACCGCAGAGTCTGCAACCATTATTATGGATAAAATGAGTGGCCGCTCTCGTGGTTTTGGTTTTGTAGAAATGTCTACAGAAGAAGAAGCCCAAGCCGCCATTGATAAATTTCATGGCCAAGACTATAACGGTCGAACTTTGACAGTCAATGAAGCTCGTCCTCCAAAAAAACGAGAATAAAATCTAAGTTTTTCAAGAAACTTAAGCAGCGCACAGGCTTAAGTTTTTTGTTTTAAAAATAGCTAATATTAGCCATTTTAAAAATAGGTTATCCACTTTTTCCTTTATTTTTAGCCATCTTCTTGTGATTCTTTAAAAAAAACGCTATACTAGGTAAGTATTATTTAATAAGTTAAAGTACAAACATGCGAAAACCAATGACAAAGTCTCAGTTAATGGCCGCTTTGGCTGATAAAACTGGGATGAGCAAAAAAGACGTTCAGGGTTTCTGGGAAACCATGGTAGAGTTGGCGTACAAAGAGACCAAAGAAGCTGGTCAATGTACCCTTCCCGGCCTTGGTAAATTAGTTAAACAACATCGCAAGGCCCGTCAGGGTCGTAATCCAGCCACTGGAGCGTCTATTCAAATCCCTGCAAAAACAGTTTGCAAATTCCGTGTCGCTAAAGCCGCTAAAGATGCCGTACTAGAATAATTCAAGACAAAATAAAAAATGGACTTACATGTCCATTTTTTATTTTACGTATCACTCAATTATCTTTTTCTTTTTTTTGCAGCTTTACGTTTTGTTGTTTTCTTTTTAGTAGCTGGTTTACGTTTCGCAGTTTTTCTTTTAGCTACTTTTCTTTTTGGTTTTCTAGCAACTTTCTTTTTGGTTGCAGTTCTTTTTTTTGTTGGCATGGTTATGCACCTCCTTTCTTTTTAATTTGTATTTTTATTATAACTTTTTTTAAAAATAAAAGAAATGTTTTTTTAAAAGTAGTTGTGGATAACTTTTTATTTTTTAAAATTTTTTTTGCAATATTTTTTTTAAAAGTTTAAAAAAAATTATTAATAAACAAAAAATATTTTTTAAAAATAAAAATAAATTAACTGGCTTTATTTTGGGAGTATGTTATATTTAATATCATGGAATTATTTTTCGTGCTCATTATTTTAATGCTGTTAGTCTCTTTTTTAATCCCGGCTGTATCTTTAGCTCCTTGGTTACCGATGTGGAAAAAAGACTTACCGCGAGTTTTTGCACTAGCTAAATTACAGCCCAAACAGGTTTTTTATGATTTGGGTTGTGGTGATGGCCGCACCGTGTTTTATGCGGCTAAACAAGAACCAACCATCAAAGCCTTGGGCATCGAGCTTTCTTTGCCGATGTTTCTTATTTGTCAATTGAAGCGTTTATTCTCTGCTCAAAAGAATACAAAATTTTTATTAAAAAACGCTTTAAAACAAAATTTATCCGACGCTGATGTGGTTTTCATTTATGCTCTTCCGGATAATTTAAAAAAGAAAGTAGTATCCAAATTAAAACAAGAAATGAAAAAAGGTTCAATGGTGATTTCTTATGCTTTTAAGATTGAGGGTTTGGAGCCGGTCATTATTGATAAACCGGCTCAGCATCTTTTACCAGTCAATGTTTACCAATTTTAATTTTTATTAGTTAATAAATATGTTAAGAAAAATATCTATTTGTCAAAGCGCCAGCTGTGATCATCAAGGGTCAGAGATTATTTTTAATCGTTTAGAAAATCTTTACGCGGAAAAATTTCGGGAACAATATCCAAATTTGATTATAGAAAAAGTAGATTGTTTGGGAGATTGCGCGCAAGGGCCGATTATTAAAATTAACGACGCCATTGTTTTAAGAAATTTTGAAAAAGAAAAAGTACCATTGCTGTTTGAAAACCCAGAAGCAGTTTTGGGAAAAATTATGCACGTGCAAGATGAAGATCGAGAAGCGTTTGAAAGGATTATTGGTGGTGATTTATTTTAAAGACAATAAGTTGTGACATTTTATATCACAAAATAATAAACAAAAAAGATAATAAAGCAAAACTGCAACATCAAACCGGTGCTGAAACGAATTGGCGTATAAACCAAAGTGTGCCAAAACATATGAAAAGAATAGTGTAATTTTAAAAAACGATGATAGTTTTTAGTTATTTTTTGAAAAAAACCGGAGTAAACCGTTCGAAATTTTTCTAAGTTTTTTGTATAAAGAGTAATAAAAATATCTGGCAAAATACTTCCTACTACCGCAACGGCTAACAAGGCATGAGAAATGTCTGGCTTAAAATGCAATAAAGACAGCAAGAGCAAAATGAGCAAGAATAAATCTAACGAGGCCACCGTTAAAGCAAAAGCGTCTTTTCTGTTGTGGACATGACGCAAATGAATAAATTCGTCTCCATGAGGCAAGGTGTCAATCACATAGTGACTAATAACGGCTACTATAAAACCGGCCAAGATATTATTAGTCCACTGAGTGATCATAATTCCGGTAGCGGCGTGAGTGGTAAGAGTCATATTGATTGTTGCGGGGGAGGGATTTGAACCCCCAACCTGCTGGTTATGAGCCAGCCGAGCTGCCGGATTGCTCCACCCCGCGTTATGGTATTTTTCGTAATATTTAGAATAACATCTTTTGTTTTAAAATGCAATCTAAATTTTTTAATTGTCAAAAATGCCGGAGGAGAGAATCGAACTCTCATGGACAAAGTCCGCACGATTTTGAGTCGTGTGCGTCTACCAATTCCGCCACCCCGGCCGGAAAAAGACAATCTTTATTTTATGATAAAATTTTTTTTATGTCAATATAACAGTCAAATATAACAGTCAAAAATCAGCTATAGAATTTTTTCTCAAATTTGCTATAATCTTAAATTATAAGTCTTGTACTGTTTTATGAGTAGGATTATCTCTATTGTTAATCAAAAAGGGGGTGTAGGCAAAACTACCACTTCTATCAATTTAGCCAGTAGTTTAGCGCAGTTAAAACAACGAGTCTTATTGATAGACATGGATCCGCAAGGCAACACCACCTCTGGTTTGGGTGTGGATTTGCAAAAAGTTACGGTTTCCATGTATCAAGCTTTAGTACAGAATATGTCTTTAAATAGCGTGATTGTGAAAACCGCCATAGAGAATTTAGATATTGCTCCCGCTAGTGTTGATTTGGCTGGCGCGGCCGTAGAACTGGTGCCAGTAGAGCAAAGAGAATTTCGTTTATTGCAATCTATCCAAAAAATTGAAGATCAGTATGATTTTATTTTTATTGATTGTCCGCCTTCTTTGGGAATTTTAACAGTTAATGGCATTGTGGGAGCTAAAGAAATTTTAATTCCGGTACAAGCGGAATATTACGCCCTAGAAGGCTTGGGACAATTATTACAGACTATTGCTTTGGTAAAACAACATTTAAAGCCTGATTTAGAAATTTTGGGTGCGGTTTTAACTATGTTTGATAAACGTAATAAATTATCGGAAGCGGTTTTTCGTGATATTTATCAGTATTTTCCCAATACGGTTTTTAAAACCGTGATTCCGCGCAATGTTCGTTTAGCCGAGGCTCCTTCTTTTGGCCAGCCCATTACTACTTATGATCCTCACTCCAAGGGTGGCAAGGCTTATTGGAAATTGGCTAAAGAAGTATTATACACTACTACGGCCATGAATTCACGCAGTCAATTAAATACTTTATCAGAATAATTAATTTTAATATATGAATACAGGTTTAGGTCGCGGGCTGAGCTCGCTTATTCCCCCCAAGCATAATCAATTTTCCAACGCTAATGCCCTGTCTGCTTCTGATCAGGATTTACAACAGTTGCCTTTTATTAAAATTCATGAAATTCCTCTGTTGAGCATTGCTCCCAACCCTTTGCAACCACGCCAGCATTTTGATGAAAAGAATTTAACGGAATTAGTAGAGTCTATTCGTCATTATGGTTTATTAGAGCCGGTGATTGTTACTAAAAAAGGAGAACAATATCAATTAGTAGCCGGCGAGCGTCGTTTTCGAGCTTTTAAAATATTAAAGAAAAATAGTATTCCGGCGATCATTAAAACCGCTTCTGATTTAGAAAGACTGGAGCTGGCGATGATTGAAAATTTACAAAGACAGGATTTAAACCCGATAGAAAAAGCGCAAGGCATGGCTAAACTAGTTAACGATTTTGGCTTAACTCAAGCCGAGGCCGCTCAAAAACTGGGGGTAGCGCGTTCTTCTTTGGCCAATGCTATTCGTTTATTGGATTTACCCACAGAAATTCAACTAGCTTTGAGCTCTGGCAAAATTTCCGAAGGACACGCTAAAATATTACTTAGTCTTGATTCAGGCCAGGAGCGTTTAAATGCTTTTCATCAACTCATTAAAGGACGCGGTCTTAGCGTGCAAGATTTATCTTTGGTAGTACAACCAAAAAGACGATCTAAAAAAAATAATGATCAAAACCAAGATTTTAATTTGCGTTCTTTGGAAGATAGCTTACAGTCTATTTTAAATACTAAAGTTTCCATAAAAAACAAGACTACAGGAGGAAAAAGAATTATTATTGAAACTTATTCTGATGAAGATTTTAAAAGGGTGCTGAAATTTTTAAGTTAAAATTAAGAACTAAAGGGAATAAAGTTTAATAATTTTTTTCTTTTTTTATTTATATACTTACGGATATGATATTGAGCCGCATTGGTTTTTACAAATTTTAGCCAATTTTCATCCGGGCCTTTTCGATGTTCGTCAGTAAAAATTTCCACCACATCTCCGCTTTTTAGCGTAGTATGCAAATGGCTGATATGGTTATTGATTTTTACACCACAGCATTTGTTGCCTAGTTCAGTATGGATTTGATAAGCAAAATCAACCGGAGTGGCATCTTCCGGCAATTCAATCACATCTCCCAGGGGAGTAAAAATAAAAATATAATTTTGAAATACGTTGATTTTTAAAGTTTCCAACAGTTGATTCTCATCTTTAATTTCATTTTGGAGCTCTATTAAATTTTTCATCCACATTAGTCTTTGGTCTCTGGATTCTTTATTGAACGCAACTCCTTCTTTGTATTGCCAATGAGCCGCAATACCAAAAGCCGCTTCTTTGTGCATGCGTGGTGTACGAATTTGTATTTCCACAATTTCTCCGTGTACTTTATCTTGAGAAAATTGTGATGGTGAAAAAACCGTAGTATGCAGAGATTGATAGCCGTTGGGCTTGGGCTGAGAAATATAGTCTTTAATTCTGCCCTTCAAAGGCTTGCATAGCTCATGAATAATTCCCAAAGCCTCGTAACACCTGGCTACATCTTCGACAATTAAACGTACTGCCATCAAATCATATATTTTTGATAAATCCCGATCATATTTTAACAGTTTTCTGTAAAGAGAATATAAGTGCTTAGCTCGTCCGTGAATGGCTAATAATTTAATATCATGTTTTTCAAATTCTTTTTTAATAAAATTGATAAACAAATTTATAAATTTTTCTTTTTCTTTCAAGCGGGGATTAATTTTGGCCATAAGCCATTTATATTCTGTGGGATAAACATAAGGAAAAGACAAGTCTTCCAATTGACCTCTAATTTTTCCCATTCCCAAGCGATTGGCAATCGGAGCATAAATTTCCAAGCTCTCTAAAGCGATGCGTTTTTGTTTATCTTTAGGCAGGGCGCTTAAAGTTTGCAGATTATTGATGCGGTCGGCAAATTTTATCAAAATAATACGCACATCTTTCGCCATCGCCACAAACATATGGCGTAAATTTTCTATATAACGATCCGCGCCGCGATATTTTAAAAGCCCCAATTTAGTTACACCTTCTACCAAAAAAGCAATATGTTTTCCAAATTCTTTTTTGACCTCTTTTAAAGTTCTATCGGTATCTTCTGGCACGTCATGTAACAGTCCGGCAATAATTGTATCTTGGTCTAAATCAAGCTTGGCTAAAGTAATGGCAGTAGCTAAAGGATGGACAATATATAAATCTCCTGATTTGCGCAGTTGGTCTTTATGAGCTGATTTAGCAAAATTGTAAGCCTTGGTCAGTAAATTTAAATCAGCCTGAGGATTATTTTTTTTAACAATAATCAACAAATCATCAATTGTATTTCCCTCAATTGTAGTAATTGTATCTTTAGTGATCATATCTTAACCTTATCTTGATTTAATGTCTTTTTCAAGTCTTGGCGTAAAATCTCTTTTTTTGTTTTCTTTTTTTAGCCAAAAGCTCTACGGCCATAGTGGTGGTAATTTTTTCCGGTGCAATCCCTAGTTTTTTATTTATGGAAACATTAGTCACACCATCGGTTATATAAGGACCAAAACGACCATTTTTAATCAAAATTTTCTGTTTTGAATTAGGATCCTCTCCTAATTCGGCCAAAGGAGTAGCCAGCTTTTTCTTTTTTTCTTCTGATTCGGTTAACAAAGTTTTGGCCTCAGACAGAGAAATCGTACGAGGGTCCTGATTTTTAAGAGAGGCAGTGACGTTGCCGGCGCGTAAATAAGGACCAAAACGACCATCATCAGCCAAAATTTCATCTCCATTTTCTCTTTTACCAACTTTTCTTGGTAAAATAAGCAAATGCTTTGCCTCCTCCAGGGTAATGGTTTCAATAGATTGTCCCTTGAAAAGACTAGCGCTTTTTGGTTTTGGCAATTTTGCTTTTTTATCTTCAGCCGACCACTCTCCCAGCTGAACAAAAGGACCGAACCTTCCATTTTTGACAATAATATTTTTACCGCTTTCCAAGTCTTTACCAACAACACGTTCTTTCATAATATCGCCTTTGTTGAGCAGAGAATCTTTGTTGGTTAGGTTTTCGTGAAAAGGAGTATAAAAATTTTCTACCAGCTTTGTCCAATTTTGTTGTCCACTTTCTACACCGTCTAAATCTTTTTCCATTTTAGCGGTAAATTCAAAATCTACAATGCGTTCAAAATGTTCAAATAACAAATCATTGACAATATAAGCAATGGCCAGGGGATAGAGTTTTTTGTTTTGATCTCGTTCCACATAACCGCGGCTAATTACCGTGCTGATAGTGGGTGCGTAAGTGGAAGGTCTACCAATGCCGTATTCTTCTAAAGCTTTTACTAGCGTGGCATCAGAATAACGAGCCGTGGGTTCAGTAAAATGTTTAGCGGGAATAATTTCTTGGTGAGCCACCGCATCGCCTTCAGCTAAAGCAGGTAAAATTTTATCTTGAGCGGAATGATAAACTTTCATAAAGCCGTCAAACAGTACATTACTGCCGTTGGCGCGAAAAGTATAATTTTTTGCTTTTAAATCCACAGTTGTTCTTTCCAAAATCGCATTTGGCATTTGTGTTGCCACAGTTCTGCGCCAAATTAAATCATATAATCTTTTTTGGCCGTTGTCTCGAGATTTAAAAGTTTGCGGAGTGACATTCACATCAGTGGGACGAATAGCTTCGTGGGCTTCTTGTGCGCCTTTGGATTTGGTTTTATAAACCCGACTGCCGGTGGCGTATTGCGGGCCAAAACTTTTTTGCAGAAATTTTTGCGTATTGGCTAAAAAAGTTTGAGCTAAATTTAAAGAATCCGTACGCATGTAGGTGATTTTTCCGGTTTCATATAGTTTTTGCGCCAGCACCATAGTTTGTTTGGCAGAAAACCCGAGTTGATTATTAGCTTCAATTTGGAGGGTGGAAGTGGTAAGAGGAGCGGGCGCTTTTTTAACTATTTCTTTTTTTTCTGTCTTGGCTACAGAAAAATCAGCATTTTTCAGATCATTAACTATTTTTTGTGCCGTCGGCTCATTTTTTATATCCAATTTTTTTAAAATCCGATCATCAATAGCGTTTAATTTACCAGGAAATTTTATTTTATTTTTTTCAAAATCAGTTTCAATAGTCCAGTATTCCTCTTTTTTAAAAGCATCTCGTTCTCGTTCTCTTTCCACAATCATGCGCACCGCCACTGATTGCACGCGACCGGCGGAAAGTCCGTATTGCACTTTTTTCCATAAAAAAGGAGATAATTCGTAGCCCACTAACCGATCTACTATCCGGCGCGCTTGTTGAGCATTGACGCTGTTTTGATCAATATCTCGCGGATTTTCTAAAGCGTGTACAATAGCTTCTTTGGTGATTTCATGAAAAACAATACGCTTCACCGCTTTATTTTTTACATCTAAAATTTCATAAAGATGCCAAGCAATCGCCTCTCCTTCGCGGTCTTCGTCTGTGGCTAGATAGATTTCGTCTGCTTTTTTGGCCAGTTTGCGCAAAATACGAACTTGCGTTTCAGCTTTTTGAGGAATGACATAATCAGGAGTAAAGTTTTGTTTGATATTCACCCCGATTTTACTTTTAGGCAAATCACGCACATGGCCGAAAGAAGACTCAATAACGTAATCTTTATTTAAAAATTTGGTGATAGTTTTGGCTTTGGTAGGGGATTCGACAATGACCAGTTTCATAAATTAGTTTAAAAATGATTTTTTAAAAGTATGTTCCTCTTTATAAAGGAGGAATATTTTTTTGTCAAACAGGAAAGCAGTTGCGTTTTTCCACAATACCTTGTTCTAAGATGAAAGATTGGCGCAATTTTCCGCATAAATAAAGAGAGCCTGTGATTAAAATAAGAGGGTTTTTATCAGCATTTTTTTGGCGGCAATTTTTTAAACAAGCGCTTAATGCTTTGGTAGCCACGGGTTCTAAAATAATTTTAATAGCGGGGTTTATTTTGTGTAAAACGCGACCTACTTGAGAGCTAGGAATGGAGCCAAAGCCGGGCAACTGAAAAGAGGTTAAATAAGCAGTATCTACTAATTTTGCTAATGGCGCCAAAAGTTCGGTTACCTTTTTACCTTTTTTGGCTGCAAAAATTAAGTAGAATTTACCCCAGGGTTTAAATTGTTTTAAAGTTTTGGTTAAAGCCAAAATTTTTGCCAGATCGTGCGCGCCATCTAAAATGATCAAGGGTTTTTTTTGCAAAATTTCTATGCGCGCCGGCAAACGGGCTTTTTGCAGGCCTTTTTTAATCATTGCTGGTTTGATTTTTAAATGTTTAGCCGCGGCTTCAGCCAGAGCTGCATTGTTTTGTTGATGAGCGCCCGGCATTATTAAAGTAAAATTTTTGGCTGGTTGTGCATAATGAATTTTTTGGTGAAATTTTTTCGCTTCTTTGTTAAAAATTTTGCGTACGCTGGGTTTAGTTTCGGCAGAGAAAATAACTGAATTTTTTTTAATAATTCCGGCTTTATGCCAGGCGATTGCTGTTACTGTTTTGCCCAGCACCTCCGTATGATCCAGGCTGACATTGGTGAGTATGCAAATTAAAGGGGCGGGAATAATATTGGTTAAATCATATCTGCCACCACAACTGGTTTCTATTACCAACCATTGACAATGTTCCTTTTTAAAAGCGATTAAAGCTACGGCAAAAGCAATTTCTGAATAAGATGGCCGCCAAGGATCATTGTGTTTTAATCTCTCCACCAAAGGCAAAACTTTATTTACGGCCCAAATGAAAGATTGCGGATTGATTAGTTTACCGCGTACCTGCATGCGCTCTAAAGTGGTACTGACGTGCGGTGAAGTATGCAAACCGACATTGTAACGAGCGGCATGTAAAACTTCGTAAATCATGGTGGCAGTAGAGCCCTTACCCGCAGTTCCGGCTACGTGAATATAATTAAAATTTTTTTCCGGATTTTTTAATTTGGCCATAAGCCGCTGAGTTCTTTCTAAAAAAAACTTTCCATTTTTTTGAACAGTGCTGTCCATATAAGATTTTTTCAGAGGCTGAATGGTTTTTTCCAAGCGCCTTACTGCTTTTTTATAGTCAGAGAAAATCATGCTGAGAGTGTAACAAATTATTTTACATATTGTCCATTACCGCAGTCGTGCAAGGCGGTTTTTAAAACCAAAGCAGTAACCAGTTGCATAATTTCGGAGATTGTTTTCTCACTTTTTTTAGTTAAAGCTTCTAAGGTTAAGGGTGTTCCTTCAAAACAAGCTAGAATTTCTTTTTCTGCCGGTGAAAAATTTTGAGAGGTGATATTTTCTTGATCAGTGTTTAGATTTTGCCGCAAGTATTCCAAAGCGCTAAACAGCGAAGCGCAAGAAAGCCAAGGGGTCGCTCCTTGTTCGATGAGCCAGTTGGTGCCGCTGGAGCGCTGAGAAAAAATATCTCCCGGTACGGCAAAAACCTCTCGGTTGTTCTCTCTGGCAAAACGCGCGGTAATTAAAGAGCCGCTTTTTTTATTAGCTTCCACCACAATAGTTGCTGGCGCTAAACCGGCAATAATGCGGTTGCGTTCCGGAAAATTTTTCGGATAGCTGATAGTGCCGGGAGCGTATTCCGAAATCAGCAATCCGTTATTTTTTAAAATTTCTTTGGCCAGACCCAAATTGATAGCCGGATAAATTTCCTCATCTAAGACCGAGGTGCCCAAAACCGCAATAGTTTTGCCGTGAAAATTTAAAGTTTGTTTGTGAGTCTCGCCATCAATACCAAAAGCCAAGCCGCTGACCGTCACAAAATTAAATCGCACCAGTTGTTCGACCGCATCTTGTACTACGCGTTGGCCATAAGCGGTAGCTTTACGACTGCCGATCATAGACACCAGACGTTTGCTATTTAACAATTTTATATTGCCGCGACAATAAAGCAAAAAAGGCGGCCAGGCTATTTCTCGTAACAATTTAGGGTAGTCGGCGTTGAGCGGAGTGAGTAATTGAATATGATGTTTTTTTTGCACCAACTGGAATTCTTGCCAGGTTTTTTCCACATTTATTTTTTGACGTTGATATACAAACTGGTAAGCATTTTTATTTTTTACTTTTGCCTTTCGTAAACTTTCTTCACTTGCTTGCCATAAATTTTGGGCAGACTTAAAAATCGTCAATAAGCGATGGATTTTAGGCAAATCCAAAGCACTAATTAAATTAAGTGCGTGTAAATACTTGGTTTCTAATTGAGACATAATATTTGATAAATAAAAAACTCCTCAAAAACGGGCTGTTTTATAAGGAGTGTCCAATTTCACTATAACACAACTCTTCTTTTTTTCCAATCATTTTCGTGATATAATAAAGAATATGGAAAGAATACCAACCATGTTTAAGATAGTGCGCAGTGATATTAAAAGTTTACCTAAGCCGGCATTGCTGATGATTGTGGCTATGTCTTTATATACTTTTGGCTGGGGCTTTGCCGATCCCTTTTTTTCTCTTTATTTAGATACGTTTGCCAGCGATTATGCTTTGGTGGGCTTGTTTCAAACCATTTTGAATGTAGTGGCTGTGGTTTTATTGTTTCCGGTAGGGGCAATATTAGACAGAGCCAATCATTACCCTTTGTTGATTGGTGCCAAAATAGGTTATGTTTTTGTGGTTCTTTTGTATTTTTGTGCTGGTCTTTTTAATTCTCTGCCTTTGTTAATTATAGCTTTGATTTTAAATGGTTTTCTCATGCCTTTTGTTTGGGCCGGCACCATGGCCACTTTGCAAGATTATGCTAATCAAAAAAACGCCAGTTTGATTTTTGGTCTTTATACCACCTCTTATAATTTTTTATGGATTATCGGTTTAGCTTTTTCTTTGGTTTTAGTGGCGCATTTGCCTATTTATTATATTTTTCTGCCGATTGTTATTTTTTTAATAGCGAGCGCTTGGTGCCACCAAGGCCAGCAAGACAAACACGCCGAATCGCTTAAAACAACTTTAAAAGATGTCGTTATTAAGGACAAACTGTTTTTACGTATGTTGCAAGAAATGAAGTATTTTAATATTGAAATGTGGCTGATGTATTTATTTTCTTTTTTAATGGTAACCGTATCGATTTTAACCTTCACTTTTTTACCACTTTACGCTACTGATAAAGGATTTTCCATTCCGCAAGTGGGATTATTGGTTTTAATTATAACTTTACCCTCCATATTTAGTTTTGTGGTAGTGGAAATAGCCAATCGTTACGAAAGATTACGTAATATAATTTTTGGCGCTCTGATTTCGGCGATAGCGGCTCTTATGTTTTTTATTTTAAAACCTACGGGAATAGAGATTTTTTTGTGCGGATTTTTGTTAAGTCTTGGTTATGCGATTGCTCTTCCTTCTTTAAACGCCGTTATTACCGTGTTAACGCCCAAACAATATACGGGCACAGGCTCTGCTTTAATTAACATCGCTTGGTTTGCTTCGGTGATGATTTTTGCTCCCATTATAGGATTTTTATTAGATCGTTTTGGTTGGCATTTTACTTATGCCATTATGGGTGTTTTTTATTTTTTGTTGACGGTCATGATGATGGTTATTCGTTTCCATTTTAAAAAACGTAATTTGTTGTATCACGCTAATCACCCTCACTCTTCTCATCATCCTTATATTTTATGAGCAAAATCCACACAGCTTTAGTTCATCGTTTAGTTGAGGTTTTAAAAGAAGACGAGCGGGTTTTGGCCGCTTGGGTTGAGGGTTCTTTGGCGCGCAGTGAAGCTGATGATTATTCAGATATTGATTTATGGCTTTGTGTAAAAGACAACGCTTTTGAAGATTTTATTGACAGCCGTGAACAGTTTGCGGCTCAACTTGGTCCGGTTTTAAGCATTTTATATCCCAGAAATATTGATCATGATTTTAATTTGATGGATTCATTTAAAATTATTTTTGAAGATCAACCCCTTACTTTAACTTTGGATGTCGAAGTGCAAAAACGCAGTAGAAAATTTTTCTTTACCAAAGACTCGGAAGCGGAAGAATGTCGAATTTTATTTGATCGGGCGGAAATTATTAAATATCGTCCTTTTAATCCCCAAATAGTAGAACAACACGCGGAAGAGGTTTTTGATGATGTGGTGGTGCGTTTTTGGCATCAGGTTCCTTTAGTGTTGTCACATATTTACCGGGGTGATTTATTAGAAGCCATGAATTATTATTGGCAAGACTTAAATTATTTAATTAGTCTTTATCGAATTTTGTATACTCCGGAAAAGGTAGACTGGGGTTTTAAAGACATTGAATATGATTTACCAGAAGAGGTGATTAAAGAATTGTATGATTTAATGCCTCACCCTCATCCCAAGGCTTTGCCCAAGTTATTGAAAAAGTTAGCCAAAAGATTTTTTAAACAAAGCAGAGTGGTGGGCAAAAGAATTAAAGCTCCTGTGCCATCAGCGCTGGCTCAGGCGATATTAAAGGAGTTATAAATTTATTTTATGGTTTATATAAAACATTCAACAGATTTTGTGCCCGGCAAAAACAGAGATGAATCAGTACGGCCTGTGCCCATAAAAATCCAAGGAAGATTTTTAGCTATCAGGTGGTTTTTTTATGGATCGTTAACAGCCATTATCGGTTTTGTTGTTTTGGGAGTGTATTTATATTTTCAAGCTCAAAGTTTTTTAACGACTTTATAATTTTATTTATGGAAAGAGCAGAAATTTTTCATTACTGTCCGCGTTGCCGTATCGACAAAATTCAAAAAAATAACGATGGTTCTATTCACTGCTTACAATGTAATTTGACACTTTTTTTCAATGCTGCTTCTCCAGCCACTGCCGCTATTATTTTAAATAAAGAGGGTAAAATTTTATTACAAAAAAGAGGATTAAATCCGGGTAAGGGAAAATGGGATTTGCCCGGAGGATTTATGTTAAGTGGAGAAACCGCAGAAGAGGGCGTAAAAAGAGAGGTAAAAGAAGAGGTGGGCATTGAAATTTATGATTTGGTTTATTTTTCTTCCGCCGCCAATATTTATGCTTATCAAGAAATTGATTATCCCACTATTGATCTGTGTTTTATTGCTACAACTAAAGAAATACCCAAGCCTCAAGATCAGGAGGTCTGGCATGCGGTCTTTTTAGCTCCGGAAGAAGTTGATTTACAAAAAATTGCCTTTCCCTCTGTTCGGCTGTTTTTAGAGAAATATTTAAAGCAAATTAAGTCTTAAAATTGCGGCTACTTAGAGCTTATGATATAATTTAATCAGTTTTAATCAATTAACCAATAATATCATGAGATCACCAGAAAGGCCAGGAGGAGCTCTGCCGCAATGGCAACTCTTTGAACAAAAAGTACACCTTGTAGACGGAAAACAAAAAGTCGTAGGGTTTAATGCTCCCGATGGTAAATATTACCTACTCGCAGAAGGTGAAGAGTTGGTGCATATAAAATCTGAAAGTGGTTCCGGCAGAAATACCTTCATTCGTAAAAATGAACAAGATATTCCGTTCGATGAATGGAAAGAGGGTAAATAAATTGCCAAAAAATTAATAATAAGGAAAAGAAATTTCTGGCTACATCACATAACCTTCTATATACCAGTTAACCCCACCACTGTGGATAAAGGTTAATTTGGTTCTTGGTAGGGTTTGTTGTTTTTCTAAACAGCCCTGTTTATTTTGTGTTTGTTGCCCATATTTATTGTCCTATGCTACAATAGGGCTATTATGACCCGCAGACAACTGGAAAATTTTTTTCCCGATACCTATAATTTTTTTGCCGAAGTTTTTGATAAACATCCTTTTTGGCAGGCTGTTTTTCAGCTTAGTTTAGACGAGGCTAAAAATGGAGAAACCTTGCTTTCGGATCTGGAAAGAATTTTTTCCTCTTTGCGCCTATTAGACAATCATCGGGTTTTAAAAGACCACCTGGAAGATATTCACAATCATGATGAACTGATGGCCATGTTAACCAGTTTGTATATGGCTTATTTGTATCGTGAACATCATCCGCGCCTAATTAGTGGTAAACACGGCTATGATCTAGAACTGCAAGTAGCCGATCAATTGATTGCTATGGGAGTAGTGCAATTTAAAAATTTTGAACCTTTGCAGATTCAGTTTGCCCCTCAAATTGAAGATGAAATGCAACATTGGCAAGCTATGCAAGAGAACGAGCAGAATTCTACAGAGCTGTTTTTTCATCACCTGAAAAAGCATGCTCGCAAATTAAAAGAGCACCCCCAGGCAAAACATCAAATTATGGCGGCAATTACCAAGCAATCCGCTCTGTCTTATAGTACGCTTATTGATCAACATGTTAAAAAACACCAAACCCAGATGCAAGAAAATTTTCCGCACCTTGCTGGCATTGTTTTAGTCGATCCCCGGCCGGGTAAAGAACGAGCCAAGTTCATTCCTTTTCATGGCGAAGTGCATGAGTTGGAAATGCTTTTACAAAAAAATAGTAATTAAAAATAGTATGAAAAAATTTTTTCCCAGTTTTGTTTTTCTTTGTATGTTAGTTTTAGTGGGTTTGTTTCCTACTGGGAGCAGGGCCTCGATTCAAACTTTAAACATTACCGCCACCAAAGGTAATGCCTCGCCTTCCACTATTACCGTGGCTGAGGGCGACACCGTGAATTTAAGTATTACCGCCAGTGATGATAAGTACACTTTTGCAATTGCCGGTTACGGTATTAACGAAACTATCAATAAAGGAAAGTCCGCTGAAATTGGTTTTGTGGCTAAACAATCCGCCAGTTTTGTGTTAACTTGTGCTACCTGCGGCAAAAGCGCTAGTGCCGGTACTTTGGCGGTAGAGGGTTCCACTGATAATAACAGTAATACCAACTCTACTAATTCTCAAAACAGTAACGCCAACACCAATAACCAAACAGACACTACTGCGCCCACTATTTCCGGAATCACTGTGGCCGAAAGTGAAAGTGGTACAGCCACTATCAGCTGGAGCTCTGATGAGGCCGCTTTCGGACAAGTAGAATACGGCGCCAAAACTGGGTCTTATACGTCGGCCACTGCTTTAGAAACCCAAGCAACCAAGTCTCACACCGCCAGCCTTAGCGGTCTTACTGCTGATACTACTTATTATTATCGCGTAAAAAGTAAAGATGAAACAGGAAATTTAGCGCACAGCTCTGAGGCCACCTTTACCACCAAAGAAGAAAATAAAACTTGTGATGATTTAACTTGCGAGGAAGGAGAAACCTGTAAGTTAGTGGACAGCGAACCTCAATGTGTAGCTGATGAAGAAATAGACGCTAAAACCTGTGATGATTTAACTTGCGAAGAAGGGGAGAGCTGTAAAATAGTAGAAGATCAAGCAAAATGCGTGGCTGATGATGAAGAGGCGAAAGAATCAGAGACCGGCAAGGTGATTATTTCTTCCATTAAAACCGATCAAGGAACTTATACTGCCAATGACAGCAATATTACTTTAACGAGTGGCTCCCAAATTACTATTACCGGTACTGCCGAAAGTGACAGCGAGATTTCTTTGGAGTTTTGTTGCGCCACTACTCGTTACACGGTTTACGCGCAAAAAAATGGAGACTGGTCTTTTCAAGGTATGCCGCCGTTGGATGCCGGAAATAATACTATTAAAATTTCTGAAAAAGGATCAAATGCGCCAGCCATCAATATTAAATTTACCATGGTAGATCAAGCCGACAGTAATACCAATAATAATCAAAGCGTTACTGGCGCGGCAGATGCGAACAAACACGGAGGGTGGGTGGTACCGGTAATTATCGTGGGTTTATTGATTGTGGTATTTTCCGGGGTAATGTTTGTAAGACAAGTACGACGTTAATTACATGGGCGACTTAAAGCAGTTAATCGCCGCCACTGGTTTTGAGATTTTTAATGTTTTGCCAGTCAGCCCCAGTAAAACTTTTTTTCATTTTAAAAATTGGTTGCAAGCGGGAAATCAAGCGCAAATGCACTGGCTGGCACGTCCTGATGCTGTGGATAAAAGAGCAGATTTGCGTAAAATTATGCCAAATGCTCAGTCAGTATTAGTGTTGGGTTTCAGATATACACCACCGGCAATTCCTCAAAATTTATTAAACGATCCGGCGCGCGGCATTATCGCGCGTTACGCTCTTTATGATGATTACCACCAAATTTTAAAACAGAAGCTGAAGTTAATTGTTGTTAGTTTAAAGCAGTCACTGGGAGATTTTTCTGATAAAATATATGTTGATACCGGTCCTATTTTAGAACGCGAGTTGGCTGTTTACGCCAATTTGGGATTTATTGGCCGCCACAGCAATTTGATTCATCGCCAATTGGGCTCTTATCTTTTTTTGGCAGAAATCATTACCAGCGTAAAAAAAGAAAATTTTCTTTTTTTTGAAAAAAAATTGACAGTTTCCCAAAATAACGCTTGTCAGTTGTGTCATAAGTGTCAAACAAATTGTCCCACGCAAGCCATTGTCGACAACAAGATCATAGATGCGCGTAAATGCATTTCTTATTTAACCATTGAACACCAAGGAGTGATTCCATCAGCCCTTAGGCCTTTGTTAAAAAATCGTATTTATGGATGTGATCTTTGCCAGGAAGTTTGTCCTTATAATCAAACCGCTCAAGCACAAAAAGCCGTTGTTAAAAATGATTTTACGCAACACCCGGACTTAGTGGCGCCTCTTTTAGAGAGTCTTTTGTTTTTTCAAGAGGAAGAATTTAAGGAAAAGTTTAAAAATAGTCCAATTTTACGAGCCAAAAGAGAGGGCTTGATGCGTAATGTAGCTGTGGCTTTGGGAAATTGGCACCATCCGCGCGCGCGTATTTTATTAAAACAAATTTTACGGAAAGACCCGTCTTTGTTGGTGCGCACTCATGCGCAGTGGGGGCTGATGCGGCAATATTAAATATCTGGTACAATTATCTTATGTTTTTTTCTAAACAAATTTTAGGAGTTTTTTTACAAATCATCGCGATTTTTTTGGTTACTCTTTTATTTTCTCTGACCATCCTTATTTTTTGGCAAACACCACTGCAGACTTCTTTTGCCTTTTGGCCTGATTTTATTTTTTTGTTTTGTTTTATTATTGTTTTAGGAGTACTGCTAGTTAAATATGCTTCCAGAAAACAATTTGAGAAATTATTTTTTGGACTGGGCGCTTTTGCCGGTTTGTTTTCCTTTGGTTTATATTTTCTTCTAAATTTTATTGGTTATTTTTGGTCGGCTTTATTATCTTTAATAGGGGCTCTGGTTTTTTTATGGTATCGCTCTTACCGACCCTATTTGTGGTTGCACAATATTTTGATAATTATCAGCGTAGCCGGTCTTGTTAAAATTTTTAGCTTACAGTTTTTTCCTTCCAGACTGTTATTCATTTTAGCTGTTTTGGCGGTTTACGATGGATTATTGGCTTATTTTAAATATTTTGACAGGACCAGCATCAAAGTTTATTTTAATCGTCAGAATTTTTTAGGAGTGGTCATTCCTTTTAAATTATCTTGGTGGAGACAAATTCTAAAAGAACCGAAGACAGAAACGTTTTTTATTTTAGGTATAGGTGATTTGGCTTTTCCCATGTTTTTTGCTTTTTCTTGTTTGTGGTATTTTGGAATTAAAGCCTTTTTAATAACAGTTGGTTTTTTATTTTTGAGCTTATTTGTTTTATTGATTTTTGTTTTTTCAAAAAAGAGAAAAAAACCTTTTCCGGCCTTGATTTTTTTGGCTGCGGCTTGTTTTTTAGCTTATGGTTTTCTCTTTTATTTTTGACAGGGGGGATAACTTTTTTGACGGTTGTTAAAAAAAGGTTTATAACTAAATAGTTAATACATTAACTATTTAGCCAATGGAAAATATTATTAAAGTAGAGAATTTAAAAAAGGTTTATGATCGGTTTGTGGCGGTAGATCAGGTTTCTTTTGAGGTAAAAAAAGGAGAAATTTTTGGTATTTTAGGTCCAAATGGCGCGGGCAAAACCACCACTTTGGAAATGATCGAGGGTTTAAAAACCGTAACCAGCGGAGACGCGATCATCAGCGGTATTTCTGTTAAAGAACATCCGGCGCGCGTAAAAAAAATCATTGGAGTGCAATTGCAGTCCTCGGCCTTTTTTGACTATATGAATTTAAGAGAATTGATCGATTTTTTTGGAAAAATTTATGGGGTGGCAGTTGATGCCAAAAAATTATTAGCAGACGTTTCTTTAACCGATAAATGGAAAAATCAAGCTAAAGAATTATCCGGAGGCCAACGTCAGCGCTTATCGATTGCCGTGGCTATGGCCAACAATCCCACGGTCGTCTTTTTAGACGAACCGACTACCGGATTGGATCCTCAGGCGCGCCGTCATTTATGGGATTTGATTCGCGGCATTCAAGCCAAAGGAAAAACCGTGGTTTTAACTACGCATTATATGGAAGAAGCAGAGGTGTTGTGCGATCGCATTGCCATCATGGACGCGGCCAAAGTGGTCGCCTTAGACACGCCGGTTGGTTTGTTGCGTAGGGTTGAACAAAGGGCCACCATTACTTTTCGAACTAAAGCCTTGGTAGATTTATCAACTTTAGAAAAAATTCCCGGTGTTCTTAAAATTTCTCAAGCCAAAGAACGCGTCGAGCTTTCCACTCACAAAGTAGAAGAAGCTTTGCCTGCTTTATTGGCTTATGCCAAAAACCAAAATTTAGATTTTACGGATTTGCAGGTGCGAGAGGTAAATTTAGAAGATGTATTTTTAAAACTTACCGGTAAACAATTGCGCGACTAATAAACTAATACCCAAAATATTTTTATGAAAAAAATGTGGATTATTACTGTTTCAACTTTAAAAATGCTTATACGTAATAAGCAGAGTTTATTTTTTACTCTTTTTCTTCCTTTGGCTTTAATGGTGATTATCGGCTATGTTACCAACACCGCTGATGTTGCCATCAGACTGGGCGTTGTCACGGATGTTCAGTATGCGCCACCGCCGGTAGTGTTAGATGCTTTAAATAAAGTGGATGTTTTGAAAATTTCTCAAGGAACTTTAGCGGAAGAAAAGGCGGCTTTGAATGATAATCAAAGAGATTTATTAGTGCAATTTTCACCAAATGCTCAGGTTGTAACCGGTCCGCAAACCGTGACTTTTTATGAAAATGTTAGTAAGCCCTCGGAGTCTAATATAGGAGAAATGATTATTCAACAAACTTTACAACAAATGCAATTGGCGCTGACCAAGACTGCTCCTTTGTATACTTTTGCTCATCAAGAAATTTCTGCGCAAGGCGCGCGCTACATTGATTTTTTGGTGCCGGGCATTATTGCCATGACGATTATGCAATTGGGAATTTTCGGCACTGCTTTTGCGATTGTGACAGCTAAAGAAAAAGGAATTTTGAAACGCATTATGGCCGCACCCATTAAATCTTGGCAATATATCGGAGGTAATGTCTTAGCGCGTTTAACGCTCTCTTTTGTTCAGGCCGGGATTTTGGTCGCTGTGGCTAAACTGATTTTTGACGTTCAATTTTTTAATTGGGGTTGGTTGGCGCTTTTGGTTATTTTAGGAAATGTGATTTTTCTTTCTTTGGGATTATTTCTTTCCGGAGTGGCCAAAACCACGGAGTCCGTTCCTTTGTTGGGAAATTTAATTGTTTTTCCCATGTTGCTTTTGGGAGGAGTGTTTTTCCCTACCGGTAATTTACCAGAATGGTTAAAGATAATAGTAGATAAATTGCCTATTGCCGTACTGGCGGATATTATGCGGGAAACAGTAACTTCTGGAAAATCTTTAGCAGAAGTTTGGGGGTCTTTGCTGTGGTTAATTGGCTGGTCATTATTATGTTTATTTTTAGCCAGTGTTTTCTTTAAAATGCAAGAAAAAGATTAAACTATTTAAAATCATGACTATGATTTTTCCCAAAAATAAACCGTTTTCCAAGAATTCCGCTTTTTCTTTGGTGCTTTTGATTAAAACTGGACATTTAATTAACACCAGTTTGAACCAAGCATTAAGCCGAAAAAACTTAACTTTTAATCAAGTGCAAATTTTATTTTTGTTGCATACTCATCAGCATAAAAATAAGACGCTTTCTTTGCGTCGTTTAAGCCAGGTGCTGATGGTTTCTTTGCCTAATGTTACCGGCTTGATTGATCGTTTGGAAAGAGATAAATATTTAGCGCGCCAAAAGGCGGTGGATGACAGACGACGAAGTGATTTGCAATTAACCCCAAAAGGAGAAAAAACCGTTCATCAAATAATGAAAAATTGGCCGCCGCCAGAATTAAAAGAGCTGGATAAAATTTTTATTCAGCTATCTAAAAAAGAAAAAGAGGTTTTTTTATCAGTATTGATGAAAATCATGGAGGTTAGCCATAAGCAATGCCACGCGCGTTGTCATGCGGACAAAATTTGAATTAGCTCTTTTAGTTTTTCTACCCAGTTTTCGCCTAATATTTTTGTGGTAGAGCGAATTTTAAAAACCGGGGAATTTTTTTCAAAAACAGGCTCCCATTCTTTTGGTAGTTGAGAGGGGATTTTTTCTGTTAATAGCGTTAAACGCTCAGAATGCAAATTATTATGGGCATTGGGATAAAGAGTGTTGATAGCCAATAGAGGAGAGGTGCTGGCTAAAATTTTAATTTCCAAAAGATCAAATAAATTGGATAATAACGGATGTAATTGACCGTCTTTTTGCAATTGAGCCTGTTCCGCCAACTCCGTTTTTTTTTGTAAAAGTTCTGCGCGGTCTGTAATATAAGCTAAGCGTTGGTAAAGCAAAATACGCTCTTCACTGTTTGTCAGTATTTTTTCGGGAATTCTGCCCTCTAGAGGTAAATCAATAGGCAGGTCTCTTAAAATTTGCGGTTCTACGCCTTCCAGTTCGTACAGCGCCTGGTTTAAGAGACGCAGATATAAGTTCAAACCTATTTTAGACGCGTGGCCGTGCTGTTCTTTTCCTAAAATGTTGCCCACCCCTCTGATTTCCATATCTTTCATAGCCAGCTCAAATCCGGCGCCAAGTTTTTGGGTATCTTGCAAAGCCAGAAATCTTTTTTTTACGTCGCCTGAGAGCATCTTTTCCGTGTAAAAGAAAAAAGCATATCCTTGGCGATCACTTCTGCCCACCCGGCCTTTTAGTTGATAAAGTTCAGCCAGCCCAAAATTTGAGGCGTTTTCCACAATAATCGTATTGGCGTTAGGAATGTCCAACCCATTTTCCACAATAGTGGTGGCCAGTAAAATATCAATTTTGCCGGTGTCAAAGTCATGCATTACTTGGCCCAAATCTTGAGGAGTCATTTGTCCGTGAGCCACGCCCAAACGCGCCTGGGGAAACAGTTTTTGCAACTGTTGCTGTCTGTGGTTGATAGACAAGACGCGGTTATAAACATAATAAACTTGTCCTTGTCTTTGCAGTTCTGCTTTAATAGCCGCTTGTATGTTTTGTTCTTTTAAGGGCTGGATATTTAAAACTACCGCGCGTCTTTTTTCCGGTGGAGTAAAAATGGTTGAAATATCACGCACACTGCTAAGAGATAAATTTAAAGTGCGCGGAATGGGGGTGGCGGTCATGGTTAGCGCATGGACGTTTTCTCGCGTTTTTTTAAGTCGTTCTTTAATATTTACCCCAAACCGTTGTTCTTCATCAATGATGAGAAGTCCTAATTTTTTAAATTGCACATCTGCAGAAACCAAACGGTGTGTGCCAATAACAATATCCACTTTGCCGGTTTTGATTTTTACTAAAACTTCTTTTTGTTTTTGTTTCAAACAGGCGCGGCTTAATAATTCTACGGAAATATTAAAAGTTTTAAGACGCTCTTGAAAGGTGTCGAAGTGCTGTTGGGCTAAAATAGTGGTGGGAGCCAACAAAGCTACTTGATGACCATTAAGAGCCGTTTTAAAGGCGGTTCTTAAAGCCACTTCGGTTTTGCCAAAACCCACGTCTCCACACAATAAGCGATCCATGGGCCGTTGTTGAACAATATCTTTATACACCTCTTGTAAAGCAGTTTCTTGATCAGCGGTTAAACTAAAGGAACAGTTGGCGCTGAATTCTTCTTCTGGTATTTGATAGGTTACAATTTGTTGGGCCACCGCCTTATGTCGCCTCGCATATAGCTCTAGCAGTTCATTAGCCAACTGCCAAGAATCTTCTTGTACTTTATGAACAACCTCTATCCAAGAAGCGCCGGCCAGACGTTGCAGGCGGGGATGAGCTTCTCCTATATATTTATCCACCACCTCGGCTTGTTCTACCGGTACATAAATTTTATCTTGCCCGGCATATTCCAAAACAAAATAATCCCGCAATTTTTTATTAACATGCATAGTCGTCATGCCGCCAAAGCGCGCAATGCCGTGGTGTAAATGCACCACATAATCACCGGTGGTAATTTTTTGTAAAAGCGTTTGGCGTAATTTGGATATTTTTTTGTTTTGTTTTTGTTCTGCCAAACCAATCGTGGCATCAGTTAAAACCAGGATGTTATTGTTTTGATGCACAAAGCCGGGGCTGGGGATTTTGATGGGAATAATTTTTAGCGTTAAATTTCCGGAAAAGATTTTTTTTATTTTTTCCGGTTCTTCGGTAAACGCAAAAATCGTCTTGTTTTTCCCGTCTTTTTGCAGTTCTTGATAGCGTAAATGATAGGCCTTGGTCTGGTGATAGCCAACATTAAAGGCTTCCTTGCTTATCAGGGGTGTTATCAATATTTTGTTGATTAGCAGAGGATTTTCAATTTCGGCATGGTAGTCAATCAGGGCTGTGTCTTTTGGTAAATAATCGGTAACCGCGCTCCGGCCTTTGAGGTTAAGCGCGGGAATGTCAATTTTTTTTAAAGAACGTTTTTGTTGGCCGGAAATTAAATCAAAAATAAATATTTTTTCAATTTTATTTTCGTTAAATATCAAACGAGTGGGCTGAGTTAAATAAAGATCCAAAATTTCTCCTCGTCCGGCCCAAGTGCCGGGAAAATTGGCGGTCTTACCGCGTTCAAAACCGTTTAAAGCTAAAAATTCTTGAACGGTTTGCAAATCAATTTTTTCATTAACGTTAAGGCTCAGTAAATTTTTTGCCATCGTTTGCGGATCAGGAAATATTTTTTCTGTAAAAGTATTTTTGGTGCTAACAATAATATTGCTGGCCAATTCAGCCGCAGAGGATTGTGTTATTTTTAACAAGTTAAAGAGGTTGTTTTCCCAGATAATAATTTCTTTTTTTTGAGAGTCAAAAAAAGGGAAAGATTTAATAAAAATCTCTTGTTCACTAAAAGTGTTCATCACCACAAAAACCGCCTTTTTCATAAAGAAGGGGGTGGTGGCCAGATAGTGCGCCAGAGCTAAGGGGTTGGGTATTTGTCCTAGGTGGCTGTGATTGTTTTCTGGTTTTGTCATTTACTTTATTATTTTAGCTTTTTTTGTGATTATAAGCAATTTATGCGCTGATGTTATTTGACTGATTAACAATGATGGTTTAACTTATCTGTGTTGGAGGCGTGACCGGTCTAGGGCCGGACGGCGCGCCTCCTTGTTTTAACAGGGGCGAAAGGAGGATTTCTGCCCCTCTTTTTTTTAGTTAGTTTTTTTGTTATGATATTAAAACTTATGGATAATCTATTTCAACAAGGCTTGTCCGCCACCACTCCTTTGGCTGAGAGAATGCGGCCGCATGATTTTTCAGATTTTGTTGGCCAAGAAAAACTGTTGGGCAAAGATTCTTTTTTACGCCAGGCTTTGGAACGAGACGAAGTTCCTTCGATGATTTTATGGGGACCTCCCGGTTGCGGCAAAACCACCTTGGCATCTATTATCGCCAGTAAAACCAAAAGTCGCTTTCAACAACTTTCCGCGGTGGCTTCCGGTAAAAAAGATTTAATTGCCATTGTGGAAGAAGCTAAAAAACAGCAAGAGTTTTATCATAAAAACACCTTGTTGTTTGTGGACGAAATTCACCGCTGGAGCAAAGCCCAACAAGATGCACTGCTTCCTGCTGTGGAAAAAGGCGTAATCACTTTAATCGGCGCCACCACGGAAAATCCTTCTTTTGAAGTGATCTCGGCTCTGCTTTCCCGTACTAAAGTGTTTGTTTTGGAACAATTAAACACCGCCGATCTTTTACGCATCATCAAACGCGCCGCTAAAGTTTTAAAACTTACTGTTAATAAAGAGGTGGCTGTGTATTTGGCCGCGCTGGCCAACGGAGACGCGCGTGCGGTTTTAAATACCATGGAATTTTTAGGTAAAAAATCTCAAAAAATTACCAAGGAACTTATTAAATCAGCTATTGCCAAAACCCTGGTTTATGATAAAGACGGAGAACAGCACTATAATCTTATTTCCGCTTTGCACAAATGTATGCGCGCCAGTGATCCCAACGCGGCTTTATATTGGTTGGGACGAATGTTGATCGCCGGAGAAGATCCTTTGTATATTGCGCGCCGGGTTATTCGTTTTGCCAGCGAAGACATCGGCAACGAACGGCCCACAGGTTTGGTTTTGGCCGTGGCCGCTTATCAGGCTTGTCATTTTTTAGGCATGCCCGAGTGTAACTTGGCTTTGGCGCAAGCTGTGGAATATTGCGCTCGTGCTCCCAAGTCGCGCCAACTGGATGAGGCCATGGCGGCGATTAGGCAAGATATTGAAAATTTTCCCAACGAAGGCGTACCTATGCATTTGCGCAACGCACCCACCAAACTAATGCAAGAACTGGGTTATGGCAAGCGCACTCAATTATCTAATCTGCCGGCCAATCTGCAAAAACGAAAATATCTATAAAACTGAAATTTGTTTTTCCTATCATTTATGATAGGCTTAAGGCAAATCAATGATATGCAAAAATACACTTTAAATAATTGATTAAAAGATTATTTTATATTTTTTTCTAATGAAGATAGTAGTTTTTTAAACAGGGGAAGATAGTTTGGCAGTCTTTTATAAACTTCTTCAGCTGTAGTTTCATTATAAGTATGAGAAGTTAAATTTCTGTCTTCCATGATAGCAATCCACCTTTCGTCATCTTCTACTAATTCAAAAGAAAAAGCTTCTTTTAAACATTGTTTTGGAGAACGACAAACAATTTCTTCGTTACGTAAAAATTTTTGAATAGATTTCCAAGCCAACTCTGTGGTAAATTCAAATCTTTGAATCGATGCGTCATGTATGGAAATACTGGGTTTTTCTTGTAAAATTTCTTCAAAACGTTGTACGGAAAGTTTAAACGATTCGATTATTTCTTTCATATTTTTTTGGCATGTATTAAAGCGTATTTTTTAAATCTATCATCAACAGCATTTAGATCTACAATATCGATTGAGCGTAGAGTGGGAATGTTTTCTATTTCTTGTTTTATTTTTATCATAACGGAAAAAGGAATTTTTTGTTTATCAAGAATACCAATATCAATATCAGACGTGGGTAAGGCGGTATTATTTGTCCATGAACCAAAAAGCACTACGCTTTGGGGGCGAGCATTTTTTTTAATAATTTTAGCGGCGTCGGTAATGATTTTATTAACTTCCATACTAATTTATAATTTAACATACTTGTAAACAAAAACCAAATTTGACAAGATGAGAAAAATATGATATATTTATAATAATATGTCTGGCATAGCAACAGGAGAATCAAGGCCTAAAGTGACACCGGAAAAAGGTGTTGTTTTTGCAGTTGAGCAAGAATTAGCGCGTATTATTAGCACATTACCAGAAAAACCAACAGTTGATAAATCTGCGATCATTGACGATACTGGTGATGTTGCGGGTATTAGTTTTTGGGTAGAAACAGCGCGCTTGTTAAAGTTAAAATAAGGTCAAGCAAAAGCGATAGAGGTTAAGACAAAAGAAGATCAAACGCCTAATGTTCATCAGGAAAAATCAGCTCCGCAAGTGGCTGTATCTATTTTAAGTGAAGACGCGCCAAAGGAAGATAGAAGTTTTAAAAGAGGAGCCAAAGAGCTGTGGCTGAGCTTGAGATATAAAGTAAAACATCCGGAAAAATTATTACAGTTAAAAGATTATTTACAGGCGACTGTTGACGGCGCTTCCGACAGAGTAATAGCAAATTTAGATTCATTGTGTGCCTTATCAGCAGATCCTATAAAAACAGTTCAGGCTTTAACTGGTGTTGGGATTTTAGTAGATAAATTGACTTTTTCCCATACTCAAATCTTAGAAAGATATTCTTCCATATTTAAATCGGCGGCAGGTAAGGAGCTGATGTTGTTTGAGTTGGGAAGTAAAGTTCAATGGAAAGGGGTTCCATTTTTTTTAGATTCAGATGACGAAAGAACCCGGAAAATTGTTGAGGTTTTACAAAATGCGGATGGCTTAGCATATTTGAATGATGAGTCAAATAAAAAAGTTTTTTTTGATTTTTGCAAAAAATTATCAACTCCGCCCAGCCTAGAACAATTGCCCGCTTTGATGAGAGCGGTATCTGATGTCAGATTTTCCGCTATTGCCCAAACCATTGGCCTAGATTCAACCAACCCAAGAGACCTTGGTTTTGTTTATAACCTTAATGAAGAGAAGACCGGTGAGAGCGTTCAGAAATTATTAGCAATGCATGATGCCGGCGTAGACATTCCCGCGGGTTTAAAAGATAATTTACAAGAAGGAATAGAGCTTGTTTATTCACAATTACCCAATGTACCCAGAGCAGAAGATATTTTTAGGGGTTGGATGGCCAAAGTAGAGGAGAGCGGCGGTGAATTTTTTGAAAAAGAAGGAACGCGTAATTTTGTGCAACAGGCCAGGCCTTTGTTGGCACGCGATATTTATTTGGGGGAGTTGGCCGATGTGCATTTGTTGGCGCGCAAAGAAAAATTACATATAGCGATTTTAAGTTTTTTAAATAGTATTGATCCGGCACTTGCTTCCGCAGATGGTATTTTTACAGCCCTTGATTGCACCGGTGCAAATTATGAAAAAGTAGACTTTGATAAAATTTTTTCTAAAGAATTAACACCCGAGTTGGCAGATTTTATTGGTTTTTTAAAAAGAGATTTAGGCGTGGATATTGACGCGTATACGGTTATACACGATTTATTGTCTCAAGATTCTTTAATTTTAAAGATCTACCATCAATTTAAAACTACTCGGAAAATTGCTGAAACAAAAAAATTAATTACCTTTTTTCCAACTGAGAGCAGAGCCATACGCAACCATCCTGTTAATAACAGTTTGGTTTATAATATTGTTGATTTTGCCGAAATCGCTGATATTTCCGGTGTAGCAGATGTTTTGCATTTATTGAAAACGAAAGGATTTTTTCCAGATCATTTGTCTGTATCTGAAACAAAAAAAGCTTGTGAAGAATTAAGGCGATTGTCCGAACCTGAAAAACAAGTTTATCTACAAGATGATAAAATTTTTTCATCTTCACCATTTTTTCAACAAGTCTCTCAGGTTTTTACCAGGGGAGGCTTAACTAGCTTCGGAGATCAATTAGAAATCATTCAAAAAGCTGTAGAAATAATTCATACCAAGCGAGATGCAAAAGTAAATCCAGAGCAAATTACGATAATTGAAGAGATGAGAAAAAAAACTCATTTTGCAACATTGGGTATAGAAATTTTTGATATCACAGACGCTGATTTTGTATTATTAGATGAATATAAAGAGCGTTTTGGTATTGATAGATATATTAAAGTGGATGAATTTTTATTTTATACAAAAAACAGAAATCAGGTTTTGGAAGGAATTGCTAGAATCAAAGAATCTAATTTATCAGAGCACAGTTCAAAAAATATTTTTTCTGGTCGAAGTGTTAAACCTCTTGCAAAAATCGGCACGGCAACTAATTGGCACAGTGTAGCAGATCAGTTTACGGCCTTGCCTAGGCTTCAAGACTATTATAGCCAAGTAGATTTAGATATTAAGAATTTAGGTACAATGATAGATGATGTCCAAGGATATAAGGAGTATTTAGATTTTTTTATTCAACATGGTTTATTAAGAGACATGGTTGGATCCGAAGACATGTCTATTGTTTCAGATCTTTTTCCTTATAGAGAAACCGTGCGCTGGACAGTAAGCACCTTAGTTGATCTAGGGGTAGGCTTTGCTTATCCTTGGGTTGGTATAGGAAGTATAAGAGGTATAAGATTTGACGATTTTTCTAAAATGCCAGAGAATAAAAGATTAGATGTCTTAAAAAGAAGCGGAATCATAGAAAATGGTCCTTTTAATGTGGATATTATTAATAATTTGATGTTGGCTTATGATGATTTAAGCGTTGCCATGTCGGTGGTGCGCGAAGTAATGGGAGAAGACTGGACGGCACCAAACGACATGAAAGATTTGGCTAGATTATCTGAACCAGGAGGAAAAGATATTGTCCAAGCGATTATTGATTTACATGATTTATATGGCGTGGACAAGTCATTGTCATATATACCCAAGGCGCAGGATTTATTAGAGTCAGGAGCAATGAGAATTTTAAGTGTGGTTGTAAATTATGGATATAGATTTTCTTATGACGATACCCGATCAATAATTGAGTTTGCCAAGGTAAATCACGATGATAGATATTTAGCTATGTTTATTTATGCTCATGATTTTTTTGATTTGTCTTTTAAAGAAGCATTAAGAGAAAAAGACAGACTGCCTTTATTGGTCACTAGTGAAGACATACATACAGCTATTGGTATTGTTAAGAAAAGTGGTGTTACTTTAAACCAAATGGGCAAAGTTAATCTAAATAATTTTGCAAGTTGGCAATTAGCGGGGGAGCACCCAAAAACATTGCAAATGATTATTAAATTAGTTCCTCATTTATCTCAATATTTTGATTGTCCAATTGAAATCGCAAGATTATTGATACCGTATGAAGATAATATCAATTTTTTTGGCCTTGTCGAGCGATTGGTAAAAGAAAGGCAATATAAATTTGCTCAGAATTTAGAGATTTTAAATTTTTTATCTTCTGATAATGGTTTAGAGATTATTAGAGAAATGGAAAAACAGTCAACCGGCCTTGCTTCTATAGTAGAAGATCCAAGAAGGCTCTCTTTGATTTATTGGTTTAGTGATAATGTGGTGTTGGTAAAAGAGGTAGAGAATTATTTTTTGAAAAAATATGGAAAACGCAGTTGGCAATTAGGGGTTGCCAATTCTATGGGCTATATGATTAATAATCAGCGTTACGAAACGTTACAAATGAAAGGCGTGACCATTGAAAGGGGCGGCGATCAAATAGAAGCAAGTGTTTATATTGAAGAATTTGTAGGTAAATATTTTAAAGGTGGAAAAGGGAAAACTATTGTTGTTTTATTAAGTGCACAAGAATATTTACCCGGACAGTCGTCTACAGAAACATTAAAACGTATCGTTGAGTCTATGGTAGAATATGAGCCTATTCTTGATAAATTGCATTCCGATTCTGTTCCAGAAGGCTTAGGCTCTTCTCTGGGAATGGAATATGAAATTATAAAAGGAACAGCTGAAGGATATAAGGAAAAATTTGATTCAGAATTAAAAGGTGATATTAGAGATTTGAGTATGTATGCCGGAATTCCAAGCGGTTTCGACGCCGTTCATGAAATAGCAAGCAGTCCTACAGATAATCCTTATTGTTTATTATTAGAAATGAAATTATTACAAGACCTTGGTTTTGTGGATTTTAATTTTAATGGTGAAGGTTATGCCAAGGGAGCAAGAGGTTATCATTTGACTATTGGCGGTGAAAGGGGATTAATTGCGGATGACCAAACTCATTTTTTACAAAACTGTTTATTGATTACCGGCTGGGGTGGTGTGAATGCTGGTAAAAAAATAGATAAACTTGAATATGGGCGCGGACTGCCATTAAGAGAACGTGGAACCACGCAGACAGTAAAAATGTTTTCAAATGCATCGAGCGCTGTTGAAATGAGGGTATTAAGTGTTGATAAATGGGAACAATTAGAAAGAGTTTTAACATCTAGTTTTTTTGGGGCGATGGCGATTCAAGCAACTCAAAAATATTTTTCAGAAGTCGCCATTGAACAATTTTTATTAAGAGACGATAAAATGTTCCCTGACTCACCAGCAGGGTTAAATGAGTATGTTGATCAATCAGCTGAGTTTCCTGATCAAAAAACAATGGCTATTATATATGAGTGGTTTAGATTGCGATATAGAGTTAAACAAGCTGTTGTTGAGCATAATAATTATTTTTTAGAAAATGAGCTTGGTGGATACACTAATGAGAGTGGTCGATGGATTGATGCAGAAGATTTTGGCGGGGAAAACAACGATAGTAGATTTAAGAGCGTGGTCGCCAATATAGGACAAGGACTTTCTCTTGAAGAATATTTACAAGATACAAAAATAGATCCAGAAAAGTTAACAGCTTCTGCGGATGCTTCCTTAGTAAATGCTTTAACAGCCACAAGTAATTTGTTTTTGAAGCCCTCTAAAGAAACTTCTGGAGACAGAGCAAATGCCCTGGCCATGTTAGGGACAACTAAATTGCAAAATATGGAACTGGAATCTGGTGATGTGCAAGAGGCAGAGAAATCCGTTTTTGATAAAAGAGGAAGCCAAAGAAAAGGTTATTACTATTTACAGGGAGGAAGCGAACGCATGATTATACATGCCGTTCAGATTGCGTTATTAGACTTTAACAAAAATATGGAAAAAATAATTAGTTTTGATAAAAAAGAAGACAAAATAATTCATTCTTTAGCGGCATAATTATGAAAGAATTAAGAAAGGGGCTATTAAATATTTATAAAGACGAACCTCAAAAAGATTGGTCAGAATTAAGTTTACAAGAAATACCCACGATCGACAGAAATATATACAGATTTATTTTGATAGGATCGGAAGATACAAATAATGAAGAAGATCCAGAATCAATAAAATTACAAGAAGCAATTAAAGATGTGTATAAAGCGTTGTATTTATCAGATCCACAATTAACTAACATCTTATTAAGAAGTATAGATGAAGGTAGAATTACAAAAAAAGAAGCATTAAATTTATTTGTCGTTTTGTCTTGTGGTTCTTTGCATAAAATTAGAGAATTGACTGCTTTAAGAGAAGGCTTGACTGTATTGTTTGTTGATGAAGTAGTTTTTCAAAATATTCAACAATCTTCTAGTTTACCCAAAGAATTATCAACATATTTACAGAATATAGTAAACAAGATTATTGAGAAAAAATAACCAAATATCTTAAACAATAGGAAGATTAAGTTTTTCTATGGCGCCAAGAATAATTTTTGGTAAAAGTTTTTCTTCTGCTTTGGAAAATTTATCCAGCACGAATTGCGTGGTGTCGTTTTTTTCGGTTAATTCATTAGCCACGCCGATTTTTAAACGAGTAAAACTGGATGTGCCAAGGTGGTCGATAATAGACTGCACGCCGTTGTGTCCGCCGGAAGAGCCTTTTTTCCGCAAACGAATGGTGCCCAACGGCAAGTCTTTGTCGTCATGAATAACAATAATATCAGATGGTGATATTTTATAATAGTCGGCCACTGCACGCACTGCCATGCCGGAATTGTTCATAAAAGTTTGGGGTTTGCATAAAATAAAAGGTTTATCAGTAGGGGACAGGTCGCGACCTGTCTTTACATAAATTTCCGCTTGGAATTTTTTTTCCAAATGAAAATCAAGTTTAAGCGCATCAAGTACCCGCCACCCCATATTGTGTCGGGTTTTTTCATATTCTTTGCCGGGATTGCCCAGCCCTACCAGCAGTTTCATTTTTTTACTTCAATGATAATTTTTACACCCTCAAAATCAAAAGCTGATCGCAGTTCTCTTTCAAAGATATCTATTAACGCCAGCGGTAAATCTTTAGGGCGAGTTACAGACAAAATAAAACGAGGCGGGCGAATAGAACTTTGCACCAGGCTTTTAAAACGCACGATGGTTTTTTTATATTTGCGGGTGCGACTTTGTTTGGGGCGATAATGAGATTCCACTTTTTTTAAAATCGGCTTCAAATCTTCAAAATCTATTTTTCTTTGATAATTATCGGTAATGCGCACCACTAAATTTAAAATTTCTTTCAAACGCAGTTTATCTTTGGCCGATACAAAAATAATCGGCGCCCATCGCAAAAACGGCAAAGCCCCATCAAAATAATCTCTGAATTCGTTAATCGTGGAGGGGGTTTTTTCTTCAATTAAATCCCATTTGTTTACCACAATCAGCAATCCCTTGCCGCCTTCTGCGGCGAGTTGAGAAATTTTCTTGTCTTGTACACCGATTTTTTTTTGCGCTTCCAAAACCAACACCACCACATCTGCGCGTTCTATGGCCTGCATGGCGGTTTGTACGCTTTTTTTCTCAATGTCCCCCAGACGCTGATCCGGCCATCTTTTGCCCACGTTCGCTTGTTTACGAATGCCGGCCGTATCCACCAGCAGAAAATTTTTATCTTGGTAAGTATAAGGAATGTCGTTGCTGTCTCTGGTGGTATGAGCGCTATCCGCCACTATCACCCGCTCTTCGTTTAAAATGCCGTTTAATAAAGAAGACTTACCCACGTTCGGACGACCCACAATGGCAATTGCCGTATAATTAGGTTGAGTTATATCCACGGTTTTTTTAGCCAACACTTCCCACAGAGCATCCAGTAAATCGCCACTACCCCGGCCGTTCTTCGCCGAAATGTAAAAAATAGGCTCTATATTCAGTTTAAAAATTTCCGTATCCAGATTGGTTTTGTCTTTAGTTTTATCAATTTTGTTCACTACTAAAAAAATAGGTTGATGATAAAAAGTCTTTATTTTTTTTAAGATTTTTTTATCTTGCGGCAAAACGCCGGTTTGGCCGTCGATCATAAAAACCGCTATTTCGCTTTCTCGCAAAGCTCTTTCCGTTTGTTGCACCACCATTTTTTCCAAAGGAGCATCAGCTTCCTTGACATCCAGGCCGCCGCTATCCACAATATCGAATTCCACCCCGCGCCATTTTACCGCGCTGTTTTTCACGTCACGCGTGGTACCGCCCAAAGAAGAAATAATTGCTCTGTTGGTTTCACTTAAACGATTAAAAAGGGTGGATTTGCCCACATTCATCCGTCCTATGAGCACGACGCGCGGTCTTTTTTTGTTTTTCATAAAGGAGTTGTAGAACTTAAAGCGTTAGCTCCAAGCAAAATAATAAAATCAGTTTCTTTGGTCAAATGCGTCAAATCTACTAATTGTTCATCCAAATCCGACCCCAGGCGTACGTCAGAGTCTGTGCTGGGCCAGGTGGCTGATTTGACAGTGGTGTTAAATTTTTGTTCTAAGAATTGTTTGGTGGCTGAATTTTTGCCATGACTTAAGTCATAAATAACAGTTTCTGTTTGATTTTTGGTTTGAGAATTTCCCACATAAGCCACGTTGATATTTTGTTCGTTTAACTCTTCCGCATTTTTGGTGGCCAAACCGGTGGTCCAAGTGCCATTTTCCATGGCAATATTGGCTTTTTCCTTAACCACATCTTCCATTTTAACGATAGTTGTGTCTGTAGCATTGTTGTTATTAGTATCTGACGCTAAACCGGTGTCGGTAGAGCTTGCGGCGCTAAAAATATTTAAAGCCAGCTCATTAACTTCTGAAAAATCACCCAGGCCTTTATTGGGAATAAGCACATAAGCGCCGGTTTGCGAAGCGATTTCTGAATGAATCAAGCCATTGTCGCCGCTATCAATAACTTGGTTGATGATATTGTTGGTGTCCATTTTACTTAACATTTGTAAGAGCTTGGTCATTTCCCAAATTTCCGCATTGGTTTTTACATGTTCTCCCAAGTCTCCCAAAATATTCGGAAGAGTGGCGGGATTAAAAAGATTGGAAGATTTGAGAAATTCCGTTTTTAAAGCCAAGAGGATTTTTTGTTGGCGGCGGGCGCGCGCAAAATCACCGCCCTCTCCATTGTTGCCATGACGAGAACGAGCGTATTGCAAAGCCCTTTCTCCGTCCAGCTTCTGCCAGCCTGGTGCAAAAGAAATAGTTTGCCAGCCGAAATTATAAGTAGGATATTGATAATCGGTAAAACCATTATCCACGTAAACATCCACTCCGCCCAAATCATCAATAATTTTACGAAACGCCTCAAAATCCACCAGCACGTAATAATGCATAGCCAGTCCGGTTACCTCGGTGGCTTTGGCCAGAGCCAGCTCCGTTCCTCCTTCTACATAAGCATTATTGATTTTACGATATTCAGGATAGGCAGTGCCATAATTTGAAGGGTAACTGACTACCAAATCTCGCGGAAGAGAAAGGATGGAAATTTGGTTAGTGGAGGGCTTCAGGGAAATCACCAGTTCGGTGTCTGTTAACCCGCCGCCACTGTGTCCGGCTCCGCCAATACCCAATAATAACAAGTTGATGCGGTCTTCATTTTCGCCCTTCAGGGGTTCGGTGTTGCCTATTAAATGTTGTACTTGATTGATTAAACCGCCTTGATCTTTTTTATCAATAATTTGATTTTGGGTAATGGAGTAAGCATAGACTCCTACGCCAATAATAAACAGACCAATAACACCTAAAAGCAAAAAAATAATTTTGCTAATTAAATGACGATGGTGTATCTTTTCTGTCGTTTGTGGTTTATTCATAACTGTCTGTTTTTGCCATTTTTTTGAAGGGCAGGCTAATTATAGGGAAATCAACTCATTTGGTCAATTTTATAAAAAGCGCTGTTGATTGTTGACGGAGTTAGTGTTATACTAAAACAGTTCTAACTTATAAGACTTATAAAACAGACAAGATTACATGGATAAAAAAAATCAACCAGCGCCAGCGCCGTTTTTTAAAAACAAGTATTTGAATTTTATTTGGGAAGTGGCCAAGGTGGTGATTATTTCTTTGGCGATTATTATTCCCATTCGTTATTTTTTAATTCAGCCTTTTTATGTCAAAGGCACCTCTATGGAGCCTAATTTTAAACAATACGAATATTTAATTATCAATCAACTGGCTTATCGTTTGCATGATCCGGTGCGCGGCGAAGTGGTGGTTTTACGCAATCCTCAGGATCTTTCTCAATTTTTCATTAAAAGAGTAATTGGCCTGCCCGGAGAAACCGTGGAAGTTAAAAATCGTCATGTTTATATCAATGGCAAACAACTTGACGAGTCAACTTATTTGGCCAGCGACGTTGAAACTTGGGGCAATATTAAAACAACTTTAGGCAGTAATCAGTATTTTGTTTTTGGAGATAATCGAGCGGCCAGCTTGGATTCTCGTATTATCGGACCAATTACGCGTGAGGAAATAATTGGTAAAGCTTGGTTACGCGCTTGGCCGTTTAATAGGGCTGTTAAATTTTCGAGTATCAACTATAATCTATAATTTATGTCCAGTTTTAAAAAAATGAAAAAAAATATTCCGGAAGTCAATAATAAAAAACGTCTACCCAAAAGAAAGCACCGCCCGGTTTTATTACCAGGCATGAAAGATGTTTTGGCTCAAGAACAAACTTATTGGGAATATATTTTAGAAATGGCCACCCAAACTTCTCGCGCTTACGGCTATCAGCGTTTGGAAGTGCCAATGGTGGAAGAAGAACAGCTTTATGTAAGAGCTTTGGGCAAAGATTGTCCTTTAATCACCAAGGAAGAGTTGTTTTCTTGGAAAACCAAACAAGAGGAAAAATTAGCTCTGCGTCCGGAATTTACAGCAGGCATAGTACGCGCTTACATCGAACACGGCATGATTAACCTGCCTCAGCCGCTAAAATTTTGGACTAACGGACCGCTTTATCGCAACGAGCCATCTCAAGCCGGCCGTTATCGCCAGTTTAACCAAATTGATTGGGAAATTATCGGTTCGCCTCATCCGGCCATTGAAGCTGAGCTTATTTCTTTAGCTTATCATTTGCTTACCGATTTGGGTTTAGAAGTTATGGTTAAAGTTAATTCTATCGGCATGGCGGAAGATCGTAAAGAATACATCAACGCTTTGAAAGATTATTTACGGCCGCATCGCAAAAATATTGACGCCTTAAGCCAAGAACTGTACACCAAAGATCCTTTGCGTATTTTAGCTTCTAAAGATGTGAATACTAAAGAAATCTTAAAACAAGCGCCGCAACTGGTAGATTTTTTAAGCGATGAATCCCGAGATCATTTTATGAGAACTTTGGAATATTTGGATGCCGGTGATATTGTGTATCACCTTGATCCGTTTTTAGTGAAAAGTTTTGGTTATTATTCCCACACTTTATTTGAATTGATTTTACGCAAAGACGCGGAAGAATTAGATCCGATGAGCTTGGTCAGCGGCGGACATTATCATAATTTGGTTCACGATTTGGGCGGCACTGAAGAAACCACGGGCGCGGGCATGGGCTTTGGTTTGGAAAGAGTAGTCTTGGCCATGAAAGAGGCGGGCATTACTCCGGGCGCGGTGATAGCACCAGAGGTGTTTTTAGCGCAAATCGGAGAAACTGCTCGCAAGCACTCTTTGCAACTTTTGGAAGAGCTAAGAGCCGAAGGCATTCCGGTTATTTCCAACGTCAGTAAAAACGGTTTGGCTGATCAATTATCTTTAGCCAATAAATCCACGGTAAAAATTACTTTAATTTTGGGCCAGAAAGAAATGATTGATAAAACTATTATTGTGCGAGATATGGAAAACGGCTCTCAAGAATCGGTAATGCAAACCAAACTAATGGCCACGCTTAAAAGATATTTGAAAAAATAATAAAAATTTTATGGACAATTCTTCCTCGGAAAGCATTTTTACTAAAATTATCAACAGAGAAGCGACCGCTGATATTGTTTATGAAGATGAGGAAATGATTGCCATTAAAGATATCAACCCCAAAGCGCCGGTTCATATTTTGTTGCTTCCCAAAGATCCGATAAAAAATTTGAACGATTTTACTCAGACGCACACAGAGTTGCTTGGCCGTTTAATGTTAAAAGCGGCGGAAATTGCCAAAAAGTTAAATATTGCCGATACCGGTTATAAAATAGTTATCAACACCGGCGATCACGGTGGCCAAATTATAGATCATTTCCATTTGCATATTTTAGGCGGGCAAAGAGTAAAGGCTGTGGTTTAAAAGTGTTTTTAGGGCTTGTTTTTTGGTTTGACGGAAAAAGCCAATAATGTTATGCTCATAGTAGTTTAGGTGGTTAATTTTGCCTAAATTCCTAAAAAAAATTAAAACTAGAAAGAGCAGGTGACTTAAAGTGGTAGAAGTAAAAAAGAAAAAACGAGAAGACGGTTCTTTTAGCGAACCAAACGAAGCGATGATGCGCAGATTTCAGCGCAAAGCCATTGTTGTTTTCAAATCCGTAAAAGCCCGCGGTAAACAAAAATTAAACCGTGGCGCGCGTCGTAAAAAAGCCGCTTTAACCAGAAAAGCGCGGGAAAAATACGCTTTGGGTGTTAAAACCGGAAAAATCAAAGTTCAGCCGGCATATCAGTCGCGCAAAAAAGAAAAATAGTTAATATTTTATTATTTATTTTTTATGACTCTTGTTCAACGTATTGCCGCCGATCTAATTTCCGCTTTAAAAAATAAAGAGCAGGAAAGGCTTTCGGTTTTGCGCATGCTTAAGGCTTCGCTTTTGATTACCGCCAAAGAAAAAACCAATCAAACCGAGTTAGCAGACGAGGTGGTTTTAGCGGTGTTAAAAAAAGAAAAGAAAAAACGGCTGGAATCCGCCGAGGTTTTTGCTCAGGCCAAGCGTCAAGATTTGGCCGATAAAGAAAAAAGAGAAGCAAAAATTATTCAAGAATATTTACCGGCGGAAATTAGTGATGAAATAATTCAAAAAGCAACAGAGGAAATAATTTTACAAATAGGTAAAGAAAATTTCGGAGCCGTCATGGGCGCGGTGATGAAAAAAATGCAAGGCCGGGCAGACGGCAACAGAGTAAAGCAAATTGTTCAACAATGCTTAGCCAAATAAAAATCATCAAAAAAGTGAAAAGTCAAAATAAAAAATTATTATTTTTTCTGGGGGTCATCATATTAGTAGGTATGGGGCTCTTTTTTGCTCCTGCCGTTTTTGCGCAAATCAATACTAATTATCAAGAAATCGCTTTAGGCAAGCAAAATTTACTAGACACCGTGCAGTTGTTTATTAACATTTTTTTGGGATTGTTGTCTTTAATTGCGGTCGTGTTAATTTTAATTGGCGGTTTTGTCTGGATGACTTCGGGCGGTAATGATGAAAAAATCGCCAAGGCCAAGAAAATTTTAAAAAACGCTTTAATCGGGTTAGTGATTATTTTTGCTTCATGGGCGATTGTTTTATATATTTTTAGTTTATTGGCGGAAACCACTGATCAAAACGGCAATTCCGGTAATGCCTCAGGCGGCGGCGGATCTTTTCCTCCGAGCGGTTCGGATTTTTATGTTTTGTCTACAGTGCCGGAAGCGGACGCTATTGACACTTCTTTGTGCGCCATTGCTGTCCGCATGAGCAAAGCCGTAGATAAAGAAACAGTGGTGGCTAAGAATTTTTATTTACGAATTTACGGCGGACGTTTTGACACCGAAAGCTGTAATGAGAATAAAGAGTGCGGTTCTAGCATTTGTCAAAACAGCGTTTGCGTTGGCGATAATGTGGCGGGCGTTATCGGTTTTGGTCCTGGTGAATTTTCCGATAATTTTTCTTTAATGCCGGAAAACGATCTGGAAAAACAAACCGAATACGAAGCCACTGTTGTTGGCAACAAAGATGGAGTAATCAGCGCTGATACCACCAATGATGGAGTTTATGATCAAGTGGCCATGGGAGCTTCTTATGTTTGGCGTTTTACCACCGGCAGTGAAAAAGACGAAATTTCGCCGACAGTGGTGCAAAATGGCAATTCTCCTTTTCCCGCCAACAGTCAAAAAGACGTTTGTTTGAATACGCCGGTAAATTTTGATTTTTCCGAGCCGATGTTAAACACTTCTTTTAATGATCAAGTGTCTTTTGTTTTGGACTCAGCCGGCACTGCCGCCGCTCCTTTGAAAGCAGATTGGAATGAGGTGATAGGACTTAACAACTGGAGTTTTGGCGGTGATTTTACTTATGCCCAAGCTCGACCGGCGCAAGAGTTAAAATCTTATTCCTTATATAGCACGCGGTTGTTTGGCGGGGACGCCAATGATGATTTTAAAAACGCCCTTACGGATTTATGCGGCAATCCTTTAGACGGTAACGCCAACCAAACCGCTGAGGGTTCAACCTTGGATAATTTTTACAGTGCAGTCAGTTTGGAAACTGAACAACCGATTACTTGGGAAACCGGAGAGAATGCCTCTTGTACGCCAATAGTGGAAAATATTGATCCTACTTTTGATTATTATGGAGAAGAAGGTAAAAATCCTACTTTGAAAATAAGCGGTAAATATCTCGGTCCTCATCCTGAAGTGCAGTTCCAGGGAAGTACGGTTTGGGCTTCCGGCAGTTTTAACACTTGTTTTGACGCCAATCACTTAGGCAATGTAGAAACCAATACAGCCAAAGGCTCGGCTTGTATTGATGATAACTTGCAGACCATGGACACCATTTTAATGAAAACTCCGGTGGGTGCCAATGATTCTAATATTAAAGTTACGGTAGCCGGTGAAACCAGCGAACCGGCGGCGCAAACCATAGATGTGCAAAGTCCTTATATTAACAACCTCAGTCCCAGCGACGGATCGATCGGGCAGTATGTCACCATTAGCGGCGATAATTACGGCAAAAGTCGTGGTACGGTTTTAATGCGTTCAGCCGATGGCATCAGATCTTCTACTTTAGAATTGCCCAATTGCGGTAATGTTTGGACTAATAAAGAAATAGTGGCGATTATTCCCCAAACTTATACTAACGCCAGTGGTACTTCCGGAGTATGGCAAATAGGAGATGTGGCTTATGTGCAAGTTTTATCTGCAGATGGCGCGCACTATTCTGATTTACAAAAATTTACTTTTTCTGATGTGGTGCGTCCTAATTTGTGTGAAGTCATCCCCAGTTGTGATGACTCTGCGGGCGCCCATTCTTTCCAGTTGGTGGGCGAAGGCTTTGGCGATACCAACGCCGACGGCAGTCAAGCGGTTTATGCTTACAAAACCGACCAAACGGAATATTTAGGACAAGTTTCCAGTTGGTCAGATATTAGTGTTGCCGGGAATACAGATGCCAACATGCCTCAAGGAGATTACTGGGTAACGGTTTATGATGGAGAAAGCGGTTTATATAGCAATGGCCGGGAATACAGTAATCCGTGCAAAACCGGACCGCAAGTCGTAGAAATTAACAGCTGTTCCCAAACCAGCGGCGTTTATCCTGTGCCTAATCCACAGCCTTTTGACACCTCCGCTTGTTTAAATTCCACTATCGGTATTTTATTTGATCAACCCATTAAGGCCGATACTTTAAACAAAGACACGGTTATTTTACAGCAATACAATGCCGACGGTGATTTTAACAGCAGTTATTCGCCTTTACTGGTGGGCGGTTATTTTGAAGATTATCATTGGTCTTATACTTATAACCAAGAAACTTATTATGGTTTTAAATATAATATCAACAAAACTTTGGTGGACGAAAATCAAGACGGCACAGCTGACGGAGATACTTCCGGTAATTTGCAGCCGAATACTTGGTATCAACTAATGATTACGGGCGTTCAAAATGATCCGCAAGGCACGCCTATGGCCAGTTCTTATATAATGCGTTTTAAAACCGATAATACCGATCAACTGTGTCAGGTGGACAGCATTGATGTCGCGCCGTCTGACCCGGTTCCTTTGAACAGTTTTATGGCAGGCTCAGAAATTGCTCACCAAAATTACAGCGCCAGCCCTTATGATGCCGCTTGTCACTTATTAGATAGTACGGTTTATGCTTGGAATTGGAAAGTGGACGATGCTTTAATCGGTAAATTTGGCAACGAGCCTCAAAACGACAGCGCTCAAAATGTTTATGCCGTAGGAGATCAAGCGGAAAACACGGGCAATACCAAAGTCCACGCGGACATTGCTCAATTCAGTGTTACCGATGAGGCTAAATTCGGGGTTGATTTTGCTTTTTGTACCAATGACAGTGATTGTGCCAGCTGTGCCAACAGTTATGGCCAAAAATCCACTTGTAATTTAAAGACTAATCGTTGTACGCCCATTATTAAATCTTTCAAACCAAAAGACGGTACGCAAGCTACTGCACCCAGCGAAACAACAGAAGCTAAACCCGGTACTTGGACCACTATTACCGGCTGTATGTTCGGGGCTTATAAAGGCAATGTTTATTGGAACCAAAATGAACAAAGCACACCTACTGCTTGGCCCAATTCCACTGAATGTGAAAACACCTGGCAAGATACGCAAATTATCGCTGAAGCGCCGGTTGAATTGCAAAAAGGTTTGGAATATGTGTTGCAAGTGGAGACTCAATACGGAGACAGCGCAGATACTTCTGCTTTTGGTACATTTAAAGTAAACGATGCCATTTATCCTGGTTTATGTTCTTTAAAGCCTAACTTCACCTCAGAAGGACAACAGGTGGTGGCGCAAGGACAAAATTTAGGCAGTGAAAAAGGAGAGGCCAGCTTTTTAGGAGAAACCAAACGTATTCCGGCAAACAGCAATGAGACCACTTGGGAACCTTCTCGGATTATGACCACGGTGCCTGCCGGAGCTTTAAGCGGCCGCGCCATAGAAGGAGATCCCGCTCACCCCGGCGAAGGCTTTAAAGCAATTTTATCCGGCAGTGACGATCAATGTCAAAATCCTCAGAGCTGTTCCAATCCGTTGGATATTACCATTTCTTGTAAAGGTGATTATGATTGTGCTACCGGTTGTTGTTCTAACGGAGGAGTGTGTCAAGCCGCTAATTTATGCAATACCTGTGATACGGACTTGGATTGTACCGCAGACAATACTTGTCCTGGTAGTATATGCACTAATAACGTTTGTAGCCCGGTGATTAACGATCTTTTTTACAACTCCGGCCCTCAACTTTCGCCGGTAACGGTAATGGGTTGTTATTTTGGTTCTTACAACAGTGATACGAGCGCGGTTACTTTTGGCGATCAAAAAGCCAATTTAGCTTGTGAAAGTGGCTGGTCTAATAATCAAATTATCGCTGAAGTGCCCAAAGATCTAAGCTTGAACCAAACTGTAGCCATAGCTGTGCATACTGCCGCTTCCCAAACAACCGCAGACAACGATGTGAATTTTACCGTTACCGCTCAATGTGCCAATGGCGCCAATGTGCCAGCCAGTACCGGTGTTCCTTTGTTATGTGATTTGTATCCGGGCAGTGGGCAAAACGCCGCTGATGATGGTAGCATTCAGGGAACCAAGGTCGCCTTTTACGGAGGACGTTTTAACAGTGAAAAACAGAATAATTTTTTCTCTAATTCTTTAAGTGGAGAAGTAATAGCTGATGATTATCAATATAACAGCGACACCAAAACCGAAGGCAGGGTGCCGGCAGGTATTAAGGCAAGCGGTATTTCTTATGTTAAAACCGGCACCGAGCAATGTAAAAGCAATGCTTTGGCCTTTGGCATAGAATGCGGCAGTGTTACTGATTGCGCTCAAGGTTCTTATTGCGTTGATGGCTATTGTACGCAAAATGCTTGCGGCGGATGTACAATAGGTACAGCCGAAAGTACCTGTGGTAATCAGCAGGGTTGTTATTATAATAATGATCTGGGAGAAAATTGTTGCACCGAAAGACCAACCATAGTGGCTATGAGTATTCAAGACGGAGAAACCGCCGTTTGTCCTAACAGAAAAGTGCAAGTTGAATTTAGTGAACCTATGGCGCAGTATTCAGCCATCAAAATTAAAAAAATTAACTTTAATGATACGGGAGATATTGTTACCCCAACTGAGGTGCCGGTAACAGTTACGCCAGATAGCAATCAAGCGGAAATTTTAATCATTCAACCGCAAGCCGGTTGGCAGGTTAATACCGAATATAGCCTGGAAATCCAAAGTAATCCCGCAGACGAAAGCGGTTTAGTGGCTCTGGCTTCCGGTTTGGCAATAAAAACCGGTGCCAAAACTATTTTCTTTACCACTGCCGGCAGTCAATGCAAGCCTGCCAAAATCGCTTTAACCAGCAAGGAAACCGGAGCATCCGATTATACTTTTTATGCGCCTAACACCAGCACCGCCTTTATTGCTTCTATGTTATCTGCCGATGATCAACTGTTGGAACCGACTGCGGATATGGGTTGGCAGTTTGTTTGGAGCCCTTATTATGATGAGGAGCGATGTGATAATGCGGCTTGGGTGGAATTACCCACAACAACTGCGAGCGTTGATGCTGAGGGCAATGTTCAATCCGATGCCAGTGCCGACGAACAAATTATTACCAGCGGTTCAGAAAACGGCAAGAATACTTCTATTACTGTCACTGCTACGCCTTTGTCTGGTTCTAATTGGCAGGCCTCGGATATTTCAGCGGAAAATCAAGGCAAGGCGACTATTTCCACTTTTTTCTGTCCGTCAGATCAAGTTTGGGAATATAAAGATACAAATTCCGGTGATAATACTAGGCAAAATTTTAGGTTAATTTACTGTACCGGAGATACTTTGCCGCGTTTGGGTATAGACGATAAGCCCACTATTGTTGCCGGTGGTGCTAATGATAAATTTTTTCGTCAATATTTATTTATTAACCAAGACAACAAAGAACAGGCTTTTGGCATTCGGGTTTTTGAGAATAAAAAACACCTTAGTCCGGCTATGTGGTACAAATACAATGTTCCCAATCCCGGCTCGCCGCAGTCTATCCAGCTGGACGGATATGAAGCTGTGCAAGACGGTTCTTCTTATTACGTAGCCGCCAGCAATATTATCGGCACATCTTTATACGACAATATTTATTTGTTTACCTTTAACGACGAAAAAACCATCGAACAAATTAAAACTCAAGTTTTAGATAATTTATTGTTTAATATCAACGGCCTTGACTATTCTCAATGTGAGGCTTCGGATAAACAAAAATTAGTCAGAGATACCAAAAGAATTAACGACATGGGCACTCTGCAAAGATTGATTGATGATTATTATGATGAGCATTTAAAATATCCCAAACCGAAAAGTCAGGCGTTTGGTTCTTATGCCGAGGCTTTAACTACCAGCGTGTGGCCATCTTGGCAGGGCGCTTTGGGTAATGTGTTAAAACAGTCTATCCCGGAAGATGTTTATAACATTTTCTATGCCACTGATGCTGATTTGGCCACTCCTTGGGACGCCGGCCTTACTCCTTGGATCTATACGGGCGAGAATAATAACATAAAAGATTGTGAAAATATTCCGGCAGAAGGTGTTTATTTTGATGAAGCCGGCACTTGTTGGGATGATGTTAATAAAACTTTTTATTGCCCTAAAGAATCTTTCACTTATCTGTGGAAAGTAGATCCAACTGATATAGATCATGCGCAAAAAGGCTATTTGTTTGCTCGCATGGAATATTTAAGCACGGCTACAGATAATTACAGCACTATTGATCAAGATTTAATGGATGCTTGCGATGGTATTCCTAATGCGCAATGCGAGTGTTATAATTATGGTTCGGTGGGAATTAGCGGAGAGTCTTGGGAAGTAGTCGCTCCTTAATTTTAGTTTTTATGGATCAAAAAGATAAAAATGATCAAACAATAAATAATCCAGAAGTAACCGAGGATATTTTTGCAGATTTAGATCAAAGAAAAGAGGATGTGTCTCAGACAGAAACAGAAGACCTCGGCCGGCGAAAAAATCAATGGTGGCAAAAACGCAATTTGATTTTTTTAACGGGTTTTATTTCTTTGCTAGTGATAGGAATTATTGTTTATGCGCTTTGGCCACGCTCGGAAAAAGTGACAGAGCAAGAATCTTTAGAAGTGTTAAATCAAGTGGTGCCGATTAACGAACAAGATACTACCAATCAAAACAATAACAACGTCAGTAGCGGTCAAATTGATTCTGATTCCGACGGACTGGCAGATACTGAAGAAGCTGATTTGGGTACCAATGCCAAGAATATCGACTCGGACAACGATTTATTATCCGATCGATTAGAAGTGCGGGTTTATCAAACCGATCCTAATGACTCAGATACAGACCACGATGGTTACTCCGATGGCGATGAGGTGCGTAATTTTTATAACCCTAATGGCAAAGGAAAATTACTGGATGTGAAAAATAGCATTGATGATTTTAATTCAAAAAATAAGAATCAATAGAATTTTATGAATAATTCTCCGCAACAACCAAAAATAAACATTGATGTCAATACCAATCCCAATGTTTTTAACCAAACCAACAACAACCCTGTCCCCAAAAGTGAGGTCGTAGAAAGCATCTATACTATTCCTAAAAAGTTTTTACCTCAAGGAACGGGAAATTCTAATTTTTCAAAAAATCCGCAAAAGAAAAAAACCGTTTGGATAATTTTAATTATCAGTGTGGCTATACTGCTGTTGGTGTTGGCCGCGGCTTTGGTTTATATTTTTCAACAAAGCAGTGTTGTCAAAGAGACAGCAACCAATAATACCACTGTCAATAACGCTGTCGTTCCGGTTACCAACAATAACAACGCCGTGAATAATACAAATAATACCGCTAGTGCCAATAACGACTCCGCGGTTACTAATGCGCCTTTAAATTCCAATGTGCCGGAAGTTAACGGAGAATTGGCGGAAAATATTAACGAGGAATTGTTTGCGACCAATAATGCCAATATTTCTTTAACCGTTCCGGTAGATAATTCTGCCATTCCTGACACTGCCGATAGCGACGGCGATCGTTTAACCGATGAAGAAGAAAATCATGTTTTTACCACCAAAGACACCTTGCCGGATACAGATCAAGACGGTTATCTTGATGGTGGGGAAGTAAAAAGTTTATATTCTCCTTTAAAGGCCAAACAGACTTTATTGAAAAGCGGTTTGGTGATTGAAGAAAAAAACAAAGATTTCGGTTGGTCTATTTATTATCCGGCAGAATGGCTGGTGGAGCCACTGGACGACGCGAAAAGAGAAATCATTTTTACGCCCGATCGGGTAGATACGGAATTTGTGGAGGTGATGATACAAGACAATGCCAAAAACCAAAGCGCGGCTGAATGGTACGCGTCTCAATATCAAGATTTACAGGTCGCGGACGTTGATAAAGTTACTGTTGGCGGATTGAACGGCATTGTCAGCGCCGATGGTTTTACTTATTATTTGGCAGACGAGCATTATATTATCGGTTTGATTTATAATATCGGTAACAGTAAACAAGCGCATTTTCGTACTACTTTTACAATGATGGTGAACAGTTTTATTTATACTCCGCCTAAGAAAAAAACCACCGATACGAATAAAACCAATTCTTAAGCCAAGTTATGCAAGCCGAGTTGCGCCTCACCGTTCCTTTTAGAGCTTTATCAAAAGTTTTTGTAAACCAAATTTTCCAAGCCACAGCAAAGGTAGTGCATATTCCTCAGGATTTTGTATTTTCTGTGGCAGTGGTTTCAAGTCCTATCATGAAAAATATCAATCGACAATATCGTCAAAAAGCGCAAGCTACCGATGTTTTGTCTTTTAAATATCAGCATCACGCAGGAGAGATAATTTTGTCCGCGGATTTTATTCGTCAACAGGCCAAAGCCCATCATCACGCGGTGCGCACCGAAGCCGCTTTTTTGCTTATTCATGGTATACTGCATATTATGGGCTATGATCATGAACGCTCTTACCAGGCGGCTCAGAATATGCAAAAAAAAGAAATTAAAATTTTACAATTATGTGGTTTAACCTTAGAATTTTAAAAAAAAGTTTTAATTACGCGGTTAAAGGTGTGCGTTATGCTTTTAAAAATGAACAAAATTTTCGTATACAACTGGTTATTACTTCAGGAGTTGTGATTTTAATGTTCATTTTAAAAGTACGAGCCTGGGAGGCGGTAGCTTTAATTTTTGTGATTGTGGCAGTGTTGGTGTTAGAATTGGTTAATACGATTTTTGAACGCTTTATTGATATTTTAAAGCCGAGATTATTAGATCAGGCTAAAATTATTAAAGATATGATGGCCGCGGCTGTATTTTTGGCCGCTTTTGGAGCCTTGGTGGTGGGACTGATTATTTTTTATCCTTATTTTATTGAATAGTTTCGGTAAGTGTGTTATAATTTTTTTAGTTTTATTAAGTCTACATTATGGCTCGAGATGAAATTATTAGCGCAATAGACATTGGATCAACTTCCATTCGCGTGGTTTGCGGTCAGTTAAAACCAGGTAAAGACGGCAATAACATTATGCAGATTATTGGCGCCGCCTCCGCTCCTTCGGAGGGAATTAGCAAAGGATCAATTATCAGTATTGAAGATGCGGTATCTTCCATTTCCAGCGCTTTGGAAAAATGCGAACGTATGACTGGCGCGCCTATTGAACATGCTTTAGTGAGTATTAACGGAGCTCATGTGGTGGCTCAAGAAAGCCACGGAGTAGTAGCGGTTTCTAAAGCTAACGGAGAGGTGGGAGAAGACGATGTGGAGCGAGTTATTTCAGCCGCACAAAGTGTAGCTACCCCTCCTAATTATGAAATTCTTCATGTTATCCCTCGCAGTTTTTCTGTTGATGAGCAAAGCGGCATTAAAGACCCGGTGGGCATGACCGGCATTAAACTGGAAGCTGATGCGCAAATTATTTTAGGCATGACTTCCCATGTGAAAAATATTACCAAAACCGTTTATCGCACCGGTGTAGATATCGACGATTTGGTAGTAGAAGTTTTAGCCGCTTCCGAAAGTGTTTTAACTAATCGCCAGAAAGATTTAGGAGTGGCGGTCGTAAATTTAGGCGGAGCCACCACGGGTTTGATGGTTTTTGAAGAAGGAGATGTTTTGCATACTAAAATTTTACCTGTTGGCGCCGGACACATCACTAATGATATCGCCATTGGTTTGCGTACTAGCGTGGACGTGGCTGAACAAGTAAAAATTGATTTTGGGACGGCTTTAAGCGCCGAAGTTCCCAAAAGAGACGAAATTGATTTGTCCCAAATTGACGAAAAAGAATTAGTACGGGTTTCCAGAAAAGAAGTGGCTGAAATTATCGAGGCGCGTTTGGAAGAAATTTTTGAAATGCTTAAAAAAGAACTGAAAAGCATTAACCGAGACAGCAAATTACCATCAGGCATAGTTTTTACCGGAGGAGGGGCAAAATTGCACGGTTTAATTGAAATGGCTAAAACTCATTTTAGAACTAATGCTTCTATTGGCACACCCATTAACATTCAAACCGCTATTGATAAAATTCAAGATCCGCAATTTTCCACAGCGGTCGGTTTAGTCCAGTGGGGGCAAGGTTCAACACACGGATCCAATCGCCATAGCTTAAGAAATTTGTCTTCAGTGGCCGGTGTTACTGGCAAAATGGGAAAATGGTTCAAATCTTTAATGCCTTAGGTTGCATAAAAAATTTATACAATAAGCCTTGCATTTTTTTTCACTATGTTATAGTATTTTTAATATTGATAAATTTTAATAAATATTGTATAAATTTTTTACTCTAACACTTAATGAAAAAAAATATGGAAGTCAAACCAGACATTGAAACGTTTGCCAAAATTAAAGTCATCGGCGTTGGTGGCTCCGGCGGATCGGTTATTCAACGAATGATAGACAGCGGTTTAAAAGGCGTGGAATTTGTCGCCATCAATACAGATGCGCAAGCTCTGCATCATTCTTCGGCTAAGAAAAAAATTCACATTGGCAAAACTACTACTCGTGGTTTGGGAGCAGGCATGGATCCGGAGGTCGGTTATAAAGCGGCTGAAGAAAATCAGGACGAAATTCAAGAACTGCTCAAAGGAACAGATATGGTTTTCATTACTTGCGGTTTGGGCGGTGGCACCGGTACCGGCGCCGCTCCGTTAGTGGCTCAAATTGCCAGAGAAGCCGGAGCCTTAACAGTGGCGGTGGTGACCAAACCTTTTGAGTTTGAAGGCGCGCAAAGAAATCAGATTGCTTCCAATGGTTATCAGCAGTTGGTGAATAATGTTGATACTATTATTACCATTCCCAACGACCGATTATTGCAAATTATTGATAAGAAAACTTCTTTACTTGATGCTTTTTCTATTGTGGACGATGTTCTGCGTCAGGGCGTACAAGGCATTTCCGATTTAATTACCGTGCCGGGCCTCATTAACGTTGATTTTGCCGACGTGAAGTCGATTATGAAAGATGCCGGCTCTGCTTTAATGGGTATCGGTCGCGCCTCTGGAGAAAACAGAGCAATAGATGCGGCCCGAGCCGCTATTGACAGCCCATTGTTGGAAATGGAGATCGATGGCGCGCGTGGTATTTTGTTCACTATTTCCGGTGGAGAAAATTTAAGTATGTTTGAGGTGAATGAAGCGGCCAAAGTTATCACCGAGTCAGCCGATCCTAACGCTCGTATTATTTTTGGCTCAGTCATTAATAAAGATTTAAAAGACGAAGTGATCGTGACTGTGGTCGCCACCGGTTTTGGCGACGTACCGCGCTCTACCAAAAAAATTACCGCTGATAATCCTTTCAAAACCGCCGGCGAGGCCAAACCGGATAAAAAAAGAGATGACGCTTTAAGCGCCCCGGCTTCTATTTCACCATCCCGCAGTATTTTAGAAGAAGAAGCGGTTGATAACAGCACGGATTCAGATTTAGATATTCCGGCTTTTATTAGAAAGAAAATGTAATAGCGCTTAAATAGTAAATATATGCGATGTCCTTCTTGCCAACACGAAGATACCCGTGTGATTGATTCCCGCGTGATGGATGAGGGAACTTCTATTAGGCGTAGGCGAGAATGCCCCAAGTGCGGTTTTCGGTTTTCTACGGCCGAAGAGATTGAAATTTTAGCCTTGACTGTCACCAAAGTTAATGGTCGTCAAGAAGCCTATGACAAAGATAAACTTTTGCGTAGCATCAAGCTTCCTTTGCAAAAAAGACCGGTTACTCCGGCTAAACTAAAAAGAGCCCTGCATTCTATTGAACAAGAAATTCAAACCAAGGTGAAAAAAGATGTTATTTCCACCGAGCAAATTGGCCAAATCGTCATGCAACATTTAAAAAAATTAGATAAAGTGGCTTACATTCGCTTTGCCTCGGTTTACCGCTCTTTTGATGATATTGACGCCTTTGCTGATGAATTGCGTAAACTTGCTAAAAATCGTAAAAAATCACGTAAAAATAAAAAATAATATGTATTGGCACAAAAAACCAGTGGACGAATATAATCCCAAAAAACGCTTGGGCTACATTCATGTTTATACCGGAACCGGTAAGGGCAAAACTTCCGCGGCTTTGGGTTTAGCCTTGCGCGCTACGGGTCACAACATGCGGGTTTTGATTATTCAGTTTATTAAAGGCCACAAAGATTACGGAGAAATTTTAGCGCAAAAGCGTTTAAGCTCTAATATGGAAATAGTGCAGTTTGGCACTATCGACAAGACTAATTTAACAGATCCGCAAGCCGTGGATGTTTATTTGGCGCGCGAGGGTTTGGATTTTGCACGCAAAGCCATGGTTATGAACCGGCCGGATATTCTTATTTTGGACGAAATTAACACCGCGGCTTACTATAAACTGATTGATATTAAAGAGCTGTTGGATTTTTTAGATAATAAACACCAGGAGACAGAGGTTATTTTAACCGGACGCGACGCACCCAAAGAACTTTTAAACGCGGCTGATTTGGTCACAGTTATCACCACCACCAAAAGTCCCTATCATAAAGATTTTGTACCCAGAAAGGGCATTGAACATTAAGGAATAATTTTTGTTATTTTTTACACCCCCAGATGTAGGGGTGGTTTTCTTTTTTTTCTTACTTATCCACAAGCAGAGGTAAATTGAAGGGTTTTCAGATTTATGATATATTAAAACAGCTCTCTCTTGAAACACTATATGTAGTTATCAGTTGATCTTTTGAGCACTAGATATGGTTTTTCAAGTTATGAAGCGTAAACTGAGATAAAAGGGAAGTCAGTTTTCAGTTACTTTAAAACTGCCGTCCTATTTAACTCAAAACACAAAAATATGGGACAACAACTCAATGAATTAAGAGAAAAAGTTTTTTATGATCGCTATGCTTTAAAAGATGAAAAAGGCCAGCGTTTGGAAAATACACCGGAAGAGATGTGGACGCGGGTAGCTAAAGCAATTGCTAAAATAGAAGACACGCCAAGTAAAAAACAAGAATGGGAAAAGAAATTTTACGCGGCTTTAACGGATTTTAAGTTTGTTCCCGGCGGTCGGATTTTAAAAGGGGCGGGTACCAACGGCGAGTTGACTTTTTATAACTGTTATGTGATTCCTTCGCCTGATGATAGTCGCGGTGGCATTTTAGATTCAGTGCGAATCATGGTGGAAATTATGTCTCGCGGTGGCGGGGTGGGCGTTAATTTATCCACGTTGCGACCGCGCGGCGCTTATGTTACCGGAGTTAACGGCACCGCCTCCGGCGCGGTTTCTTTTGGTGGTCTTTATTCTTATGCCACCGGTCTTATTATTCAGGGTGGCTCCAGACGCGGCGCTTTGATGTTAATGTTAAACGACGATCATCCTGATGTGGAAGAATTCATTACGGTCAAAAAAAAGATGGACCAAATTACTAACGCCAATTTGTCAGTTTGTGTTTCAGATCGTTTTATGGAAGCGGTGCAAAATAATGCTGATTGGGATCTAAAATGGCACAACAAAGTTTACAAAACCATTAAAGCTAAAGATTTATGGAATTCAATTTGTGAATCAGCTCATGCTTGCGGTGAGCCCGGCGTAGTTTTTATGGAGCGTATGAACAAAGAGTCCAATTCTTGGTATTTTGAAGATTTGGTTTGTGTTAATCCTTGTGGTGAACAACCTCTGCCGACTTGGGGAGTGTGTAATCTAGGAGCAATCAATTTAGCGGCTTTTGTGCAAGCAGGCAGGTTTAATAAAGATTTGTTTAAAGAAACCGTGCATACCGCCATTCGTTTTTTAGATAACGTGGTTGATAGCACGCCTTATTTTTTCAAGGAAAACAAAGCAGTGCAAGAACGTATTCGCCGCACCGGTTTGGGCACAATGGGTCTGGCTGATGCTTTGATTAAAATGAAAATTCGCTATGGTTCGGAAGAGGCCATTGCCTGGTGTGAAGAAATTTATCAATTTTTACGCGATGAGGCTTATCAAATGTCCGTGCAGATTGCCAAAGAAAAAGGGCCGTTTCCCGCTTTTGACAGCCAGAAATTTTTACAAGGAAAGTTTATGCAACGCCTGCCGCAAGCTTTGCAAACCGAAATCAGACAATTTGGTATCAGAAACGGCGTCTTGTTAACTCAAGCCCCCACCGGCACCACCAGTATTGTTTCCGGAGTAAGCTCTGGCATTGAACCGGTGTTTGATTTTGCTTTTAAAAGAAAAGATCGTTTAGGCGAACATATTGTTTATCATCCTTTATATGAGGCTTGGAAAAAAGCCAATCCAGAAGCTGATGAAACCGATAAACCTGATTATTTTGTCAGCGCCAAAGAATTAGCTCCTTTAGCACATGTTAAGATGCAGGCGGTAGCGCAAAAATATACAGATGCTTCTATTTCCAAAACCGTCAACGCTCCGCATGACCATTCGGTGGAAGCTGTTCAGGATTTATATCTGCAGGCTTATCAGTTAGGCTGTAAAGGCATTGCTTATTATCGAGAGGGCTCCAGAAATATTTCGGTTTTAGAATCTTTGGATAAAAAAACAGATACAAAGACTGCGCCTGCAAAATCCGTTGATAAAAAATCCGTTGATGCTGTTTCAGCCCCGGCTACACCCGCTCCTCGTATTCGTCCGGAAGTTTTATCCGGTTTAACTTATAAGATTAAAACCGGTTATGGCACTTTGTATGTTACCATCAATCAAGATGATCAAGGAAAACCGTTTGAAATTTTTGCAACCACCGGCAAAGCGGGCGGATTTTTCGCCGCCAAATCCGAGGCCATTTGTCGTTTAGCTTCTTTGGCTTTGCGTTCCGGCATCCCGGCAGAAAATATTATTGATCAACTGAAAGGCATTCGCGGTCCTATGACAGCTTGGGGTAAAAACGGCCAAGTGTTATCAATTGCCGATGCGATTGCTCAAGTTTTATCCACCCACATCACTTCCGCCCAAGAACAGTTAAAACTTAAATATAACGAAGAAAGCGCCTTGGGTCAGAATAAAACTATTTTTGAGGAAGCAATCGCGGTTGACGCTCAAGCGACAACAACCGCTACCGCTCATCCTCAATCAGTTAATTATTCTGCTTCTATTGCCGACAATGGATTTGCTCCGGAATGTCCGGATTGCGGTAATATTTTAGCCATGGCCGAAGGTTGTATGACTTGCCATGCCTGCGGTTATTCCAAGTGCACTTGATCAAGCGAATAATCTTTGCCATAATAAAGATTAAGTCAAATAATCCTCAACTAAAAAAATGGAACAAAAAAATCAATTCACCAAAGTTAAAATTATCGCGGCGGCTTCTTTAATTATTTTTGGCGCAATTTCTCGCTATCTTTTAAAAGACCTTCCTAATGTGGAAACTATTACAGCGGTCTCTTTATTGGCCGGCAGTCTTTTAGGCGGTGTTTGGACTTTGGTAGTAGGCTTGGTAACTGTGGCTTTATCCGATATTTTTATTGGAAATTCCAGTATTTTGCTTTATACCTGGTCCGCCTGGGCTGTGATGGGTGTATTTGGCTGGTTGTTGTGCAAAAGAAAGAAAAGAGCTTTTTGGCATTCTTTAGAATTAACCGGCATGGGTTTTTTAGGAAATATGTTTTTTTATCTATGGACTAATTTTGGTGTTTGGCAGGAAGGCTGGTTATATCCCGGCAATTTTCAAGGTTTATTAGCTTCTTATGTGGCCGGCTTGCCTTTTTTAAAGATGCAACTTATCGGCACGGCTGTCATTGTGCCCTTGGTTTCTTTGGTTGCTATTTTAGCCTGGAAATATTTGCCTGTCAGAAAGAATTTGAAAGTTTTTTCAGTTACTCAGCGTATTAAATAATAGCTAGCCATAAATTATGAAAATCACCAAAGATACAATTTTAGGAGAACTTTTGGAACAATATCCGAAAGCGGAAGAAGTGTTAAGGGAATATTTGGGCGATGCTCCTTGTCTTACTTGTCCCGGTAAAATGTATGACACCATCGGCAATGGCGCTTTAATTCATGGTTTACCAGAGGCAGAAGTGGACGCCATGGTAGCGGACATTCAAAAAATGATTGAGCAAAAGAAATTGGAAAAATAGTAAATCTTTGCTACCATAAAAACTAGATGGACATTTCTGTTTTAGCAGAGTTGAAAAATAAAATTGCTCAAACTTGGCAATTATTAAAACTGGAAGAAACTCGCCAGACTATTTTTGATTTGTCTGCCCAAACTCAGGATCCGCAATTTTGGCAAAATACCATTTTGGCCAAAAAAGTTACGCAACAGTTAAGCGATTTACAAAAAGAGTTGGCAACTTGGGAAAAAATTAAACAAGAGGTTGATGAAACTTTAGAATTATCCAATTTAGTCAGTAAAGATAATGATTTGTCCCTGGAACAGGAGGTAACTAAAAAAACCGTTGAACTAAAAGAGCGTTTTGAAAAATTGGAGTTTTATGTTTTGTTTTCCGAAGATTTTGATCAAAATGATGCGATTGTGTCCGTGCATGCGGGCGCGGGCGGTGTAGATGCTCAAGATTGGGCTGAAATGCTGGTGCGGATGATTACGCGTTTTAGTGAACAGCAAAAATGGAGCATTGATGTTTTAGATAAATCAGCAGGTCAGGAAGCGGGCATTAAAAGCATTACTTTGCATATTCACGGACGCTATGCTTATGGATATTTGCAATCGGAAAACGGCGTGCATCGCTTGGTGCGCATTTCACCCTTTGATGCCGAAGCCATGCGCCATACCAGTTTTGCTTTAGTGGAAGTAATTCCGGATTTGGGCGCAGTGGCAGAAGTTGACATTAAAGAAGAAGATTTGCGTATAGACGTGTTTCGTAGCGGCGGCCACGGCGGGCAAAGCGTGAACACTACTGATTCGGCTGTGCGCTTGGTGCATATTCCGAGCGGCATGGTGGTTACTTGTCAGAATGAAAAATCCCAGCACCAAAATAAAGCCTTAGCGCTTTCTATTTTAAAAAGCAAACTGCATAAAAAATATTTAGACGAACAAACCGTTGCCAAGAAAAAATTGCGCGGTGTTTATGCTTCCGCCGAATGGGGCAGTCAAATTCGTTCTTATGTTTTGCACCCTTACAAATTGGTCAAAGATCATCGTACCAAACAAGAGTCCTCAAACCCGGAAAAAGTTTTAGCCGGTGATCTGCGTCTCTTTATGGAAAGCTATTTAAAGTGGAAAAAAGTTTAAAAAATTGGTAAACTACCAAAGTTATTATTAAATTATAATTTTATGTGCGGGATTATTGGTTATATTGGAAAAAAAGAAGCCCAGCCTATTTTAATGGAAGGCTTAAAGCGGATGGAATATCGGGGTTATGATTCGGCCGGTTTGGCCATCATCGCTCAAGAACGAGGAGTTTTTTCTTTGAAAAAATCCGGTAAATTGCAAAATTTGAGCCAAGAATTAAAAGCGCATGTGGTGCAGGGAACTGCCGGTATCGGGCATATTCGGTGGGCTACTCATGGCGTGCCCAATGATATCAACGCTCATCCGCACTCAGATTGCAAAGAAGAAATTTTTATTATTCACAACGGTATTATTGAAAATTTTTCTCAACTAAAACAAAAACTGCAAAAAGACAAACATCAATTTGTTACAGCCACTGACACCGAGGTTTTGGCGCACTTAATTGAGTCTTATTATGAAAAAGATACTCTTTTGGAAGACGCGGTTAGTCAGGCTTTAAAAGAGGTCGTTGGCACTTATGGCATTGCGGTACTTTCCAGTAGAGAACCTCAAAAAATTGTGGCCGCTCGTTTAGGCAGTCCTTTGATTGTGGGTATTATTGCTCAGGGAGAATATATGGTGGCCTCAGACGTAACTGCCATTTTGCCGCAAACGCGCGAGGTGGTGTATTTGGAAGAAGGGGAGATTGTTACGGTTACGCGCGCCGGTTATTCCATTAAAACCTTGAACAACCAAGCGATCGATCGCAAAACTTCCCGGGTAGATTGGGACGCGGAACAAGCGGAGAAAAAAGGTTTTGCTCATTTTATGCTTAAAGAAATAATGGAACAGCCGGAAGTGGTGCAAAATGGTTTGCGTGGTCGATTGGTGGCAGAGGACGGTATTGCGCACTTGGGCGGTTTTAACGAACAAGCCAAACAGTGGCGGAAAATCAATCGGATTATTTTGGTAGCCTGCGGTACGGCCGCTTATGCGGCGCAAATCGGCAGTTATATGATTGAAGAATATGCGGGCGTGGCCACGGTTGTGGAAATCGGATCGGAATTTCGTTATCGCAAGCCGGTATTAAATGACAAAACCGCGGTTGTAATTGTTTCTCAATCCGGAGAAACCGCAGATTCCATTGCGGCCTTGCGCGAGGCCAAGCGGCACGGCGTGTTAACTTTCAGTATAGTAAACGTGGTCGGTTCTACTATTGCGCGCGAAGTGGATAGCGGCATGTATATTCACGCCGGACCGGAAATTGCCGTGGCTTCCACCAAAGCGTTTATGGGCATGCTTAATATGCTGGCGCTTTTCACTTTGGCTTTAGGCAGACAACGTCATTTGTCTTTGGTTACGGGCCAGCGCATTGCCAAAGAGCTGTTGGCCTTACCGGAAAAAATTCAGCAAATTTTGGAACAAAATGATCAAATTAAAGCTTTGGCGCAAAAGTATTTTAAGTATGACCACGCCTTTTATTTGGGACGTAAATATAATTTTGGTACGGCTTTGGAAGGAGCTTTAAAATTAAAAGAAATTTCTTATGCGCACGCGGAAGGCTATCCGGCCGGAGATTTAAAACACGGTCCTTTGGCGTTAATTGACGAGCGTTTTTTCTTGTTGTTTATTGCGCCGCAAGATTCGGTATATGAGAAAAATATCAGCAATATCCAAGAAGTCAAAGCGCGGCGCGGAAAAGTTATTGCCCTAACTACCATAGGCAATAAAGAAATAGCGGATTTGGCTGATGATGTTTTGTTTATTCCCAAAACTTTGGAAATGTTAACACCTATGCTGGCGATTGTTCCTTTGCAATTATTGGCTTATCATGTGGCTGTTTTGCGCCAATGTGACGTGGATCAGCCTCGTAATTTAGCCAAATCCGTGACTGTTGAATAAATACGCATAAATAATTGACAAGAATTATAATTTTTGTTAGCCTAAACCAAGTTTTGCGTGAAAAATTAGGTATAATTTTTTGTATTTAATTTTTCGCGCGGAAATGGATCTGCGCGATATATATAAAGGAGAGGCACCATGTGGTACCTCCTCGGCGGGTTAACCGTCAGTTTCCTCACGTGTATGGCGTGGGGAGCACTCGCCAGGTTTAGTCCGGGCGAATGACGGCCAAAAAAGGTGGGGTGGGCTCCGGCTGAGCGCAAGCTGAAGCTGTGCGGAAAGAGCCACCACCTTTTTCTTTTTACAAAAAGTTTTTTATTTGATATAGTGTTCTTGGACACTTCTAAAAAAGCACCTTTTGCAGGTGTTTTTTTAGTATAAATTACAAAAATGCTCTTATGAGCGGGTGACACCGGAGGAGGGTATCCCATGGCGCGCAATAGCAATGAGCACCATGGGAAACCGCAGGTGGCAGGACCCGCAAATAATATTAGTTTTGTCATTTAAGAATTTTATGCCTAAGTTTCACAAATCCGTAGTTTTTATTGTTTGCTGTTTAGCCTTAAGTTTTGGTGTTTTTTTAGGCACCGGCACAAAAGTTTTACCGGTTGTGATATTTTTTCTGTTTTTAGCCGGTTGTTTTGGCTTAGCTTTTTTTTGGCGCGGTTATTTTCAGCTTTTGTCTTTTATTTTAATTTTTACAGCCGCGGGTTTTGGCCGCACTTTGCTTTTATCGGATTTTTCTCACAATCCTTATGATAAAGAGCTTACTTTTTCCGCTACTATTGTTAAAGATGTAGAAATTCTACCAGCCAAACAGCGCCTGGTGGTAAGCTCTAACATTTTAGACGGTTTGGTGCTTTTAGGTGTGGGGTTGCAACCTCGTTATAGCATCGGCGACTTGTTGGAAATCACTTGTACTTTGCGTCGTCCCGAACCGTTTGAAACTTTTCAATACGATAAGTTTTTACAACGCTACGGCATCGGTAGTACTTGTTATTATCCGCAAATTACCAAGGTTGCCGAAAAACCGGGCGTGTTAAAATTTATTTTTTCTTTCAAGAAATTTTTAATTCTCAAACTGCAAAAATCTTTGTCAGCACCAGAGCACAGTATTTTGCTTGGTTCTTTATTTGGCGTAAATAAAGCCTTGCCGCTGGCCTGGGAAGAAGCTTTTCGTCGCACCGGCACCATTCATTTACTGGTGATTTCCGGATCAAACATAGTGGTGCTTTCGGCTTTGTTGTTAACGGTATTAAAGTCTTTGCCTTTATCGCACCGGACCAATATTTTGTTGGTGATAGGAGTGTTAGCGCTTTACGCCATTTTTACCGGCTGGCAACCACCGGCGGTGCGCGCCACTTTTTTTGGCAGTATCGCTTTGGTGGCTTCTCTTTTGGGCCGCAAAAATCAAGCCTTGCGTTTATTGATCATGGTCGCCACCTTGATGCTGATTTTAAATCCGCTTTTACTTTTGTTTGATGCGGGTTTTCAACTTTCTTTTTTGGCCACTTTGGGCATTATTGTTTTTTCTAAATTTTTGGAAGAAAAATTAACATTTTTACCTGAATTTTTTGGTCTGCGCGCGGCTTCGGCTGTAACTTTATCCGCCACTTTTACTACTGCGCCTTTAATCGCTTATTCTTTTCACTCTTTCTCTTTAGTAACTTTGCCGGCCAATTTGATAGTTGGCCCTTTAATGACTGCGGTCATGCTCTCCGGAGTGGTGGCTGTAGTTTTGGCTGTAATTTTACCCAACACTTTGGCTGGTTGGGTATTACTGCCTGTTTATTATCTTATTCATTTTACTTTGCAGGTGGTGCAAAAATTTAATCAAATTCCTTATGCCGCCTTTAATTTACCGGAAATTCCGCAGTGGTTATTTCTGTTGTTGTCCAGTTTCATTTTTTTCGCCACTTGGAAAGTTTATCAAAAACAACGCTTATGAAAAAAATTATTTATTCTTTTATTGTTTTACTTTTTTTAATTTTATATCCGGCTTGGCAGTGGATACCGAAAACTTCTTCTCAATTGAAAATAGCGGTTTTAAATGTCGGTCAAGGGGATAGTATTTATCTGCGTACGCCCGCAGGTATGGACATTTTAATTGACGGCGGTCCGGATCGTAAAGTTCTGTCTGAGTTAGGAGAGGTAATGCCGCCTTATGATCATCAAATCGAACTGGTTATCGCCACTCACGGAGATAGCGATCACATTGCCGGTCTTGCAGAATTATCAGAAGCTTATTCCGTAAAAACTTTAATTACCAACGGTGATAAAAAAGATACCGCGTTTACCCAGGCTCTATCAGCGTGGCGCGAGCAAGGGGTTGAGGTGTGGCCGGCTTATCGTGGCTGGCATCTGGAACTAGAACAGGGGATAACATTGGATTTTCTCAATCCTAATCCGCCTAATTTGCATAAGGACACTAATGATAATTCTGTAGTTTGTGTTTTGTCTTATCAAGGTTTTTCCGCTCTTTTTATGGGTGATGCGCCTTTAGGCATTGAAGACGAACTGTTAAAAGCCGGTTTGTTAAAACACGTGGATATATTAAAAGTTGGGCATCACGGCAGTAGAACCAGCACCGGCAGTAAATTTTTACAAACCCTTACTCCTGCCATTGCGTTAATTTCCGTAGGTTTTCAAAATAAGTTCGGCCATCCTCATGCGGCCCCGCTCCTTCGTTTAAAAAACAGGGGTGTGAATGTTTTTCGTACTGACTTGCAAGGCCGTATTATTTGTCAAACTGACGGTCAGGCTTTTTCTTGTCAAGGAGATTGAGTTTGTTATAATAACCCACTGTAACGTCCCTCCGACTAATATTATACAATTATGTATGAAAAAATATTTATTGATTTTTAGTATATCGTTTTCTTTGGTTTTTTGGGGAAGTGTTTCAGCGGCTGACGCGGCCATCAATGTCACCAATGATTATAGCGGTTGTTTTGCACGCACTCAAACCGAGACCGGAGCTTTGGTTTGGTTAACCGCGCCTTTGTGCACCATTACCGTTAAAAACGACACGGTTTTTAACCAATGGTACACTTTTACCGTAGAAAACCTCGATCCGGCTTGGTATCAGGCCGAAGATAGTTTAGGCAATTCTGTGCCGGCCACTCGTTCTCTTTCGGATTTGATTTTTTCCGTAAAATTATTGGGTTATGAAGAAAAAACCATAACAGTTTCTCCGTGGGATTATAATCCTGATGTCAATGATTTTTGGTTTTCCGCTATTTCTGATACGCAAACCGCTCCCGGCAGTGATACGCCCAACGAGGTATTTGTGACCATTATGGACGAACTGCAAACTATTCGTACGCCTTTTACTACGGTTTCCGGAGATATTATCGGCGGCACTGCCGGTAGTCAGGCCGATGCTAAACAAGAACAGCAAGATGAATATGAACTGTATGATGAAGTTTATAATGCCTATGAGGGATCGTCTTTTATGGTACCGGGCAATCATGACGCGCGTCAAAACATAGAGGATTATTATTCCGCTTTTTACGGCGATTCAGAATTTACTTTTGTTTATGGCAACACGCGTTTTATCGGGTTTTTTACTCCGGAAAACAACAATCAAGAAGGTACTGTGCCGGCCGCAACTCTATCTTGGCTCACTGATGTTTTAAGCTCGGCTCAAGAAGAAAATATTATCGTGATGATGCACCATCCTTTGGTAGCGGCGCCTTGGGCTGATGGCACCACCATTGCCGCCAATCAACAATTAACTTTAGGGAATCTTTTTGTGCAATATGGAGTGGATTTAGTTTTGGTAGGCCATCAGCACGGTTATGACGATCATGTTATTACCAGTCAAGATATTCCGGGTTTAAATGGTTCTGTTTGGCAATTGATTATCGGTGGCGCCGGAGGCAATATCACTAATTACGAAGGAGATCATTTTTTCGTTTTATTGCACATAGAAAACAATTTGATTAGTGCGGAAAAATTCGATTATTCTCCTTTTGATTTAAGTGTAAATTACGAAGGAGTAAACGACGGTACAGAAAGTGAAAGTCATTTCACCATTTTTAATAACAGCGATTTGGAAATTCCTTATATGCGCGCTAAAGTTAATTTAAACACTTCAGAGAAAGTTTACGCTCGCACCGCCGCCAATGAATTTATTCCTTTTGTATCTGCCAAAATTGACAATGTTTTACGCGGTTATACTCAGCTTTCCTTGGCGCCTCAAGAAATTTTAGAAATTACGGTTAAAGAATATCATCAGTTATTAACTGAAACGGTTAATTTAGTGGACAATACCGGAGTGGTGGCTTTTCCTGTTTTACCCAAGAACACCGCTCAAGAAAGCGATATTGCCGCTGTGCCCTCCACCCAGGCCACCATCACCATCAGTCAATGGGACATGCCGTTCCAAAAAAGAAAATGGACGGAAATTGCCAGCGCAGGAGACAGCGCTACTTATACTTTAAGCTCTTTAAACCGCCTGCGTCAGTATCAAGTTTTTCTTAACGGAAAATTTAAAGGAAAACTTAATCCAGACTTAAATAACAGCGCCACTTTTACCGCCCAAGCTAAAAAAGCCCGTAGAGATTATCGAGTAATTGCTATACCAACTCGAGTGGCGCAATATGTGGGAGCCATGCCTGCTTCTGCCGGCGGCGCCAATCTTTCTTTATTTAATCAGGATCATGATAAAATCAATGCTTTTTTTGCTTACGACAAAAGTTTAAATCACGGTTTTGACTCTTGGTGGATTGATCTTGACGGTGATAATGAGTTGGATTTGGTTACCGTACCTACAGCCGGAAAACACAGTCAAATTTCCGCCTTTACCACTGACGGCGCCAGTTTAGCTAGTATTTATCCTTTTGGTAAAGATTTTAAGGGGGGTATTAGTCTGGTGGCGGCAGATCTTGATAATGATAATAAACAAGAGTTAATTGTGGCGCCAAAAAGCGCTTATGTTGCTGTGGTTAAAGTTTATTCTTATCGCGCTAACACGCGCCAGTTTAAATTGATTGATCAAATAAGAGTGTGGGACACTGCTTATAACCAAGGACTTAATTTGGCTTCAGGCAATTTTGATAATAAAAAAGGTGAAGAAGTGGCGGTGTCTGCTATTGCTGAAAATAAAGAAGTGCTTATTTATCAATGGTTGCCCAAAAAAAGAACTTTGGCAAAATGGATGAATTTTACGTCTTTCAGTAATGACCAAGAAATCAACGGAGTCTCTCTAGCGATGGGTGATCTTAATGATGACGGCACGGAAGAATTAGCATTGGGCGCGCAAAACAACGGTCGTACTTTGGAAATTTATAAGTATCAAACAGGCAAAACTCAACCTGAGCTGATAAATAGGAGAGCTGTTTTTGGCAATGATTACCAGGGCGGATTTGATTTGGCTGTTGGCAATCTTAATCAAAATCCGCGAGAAGAAATCGTGGTTATTCCGCACACCCCTCAAACCGCCTCTGGAAAAATACTGGTCTTAAAATTAAAAAACATCAAACAAATTAACAAAATAGCTTTTAAACGTCCTTTTGGCAAAAATGCTTCTTCCTTTAATTTAGCTTTAGCTGATTTAAACGGAGACTGGCAACAAGAAATTATCGTGGCGCGCAACACAGGAAAATCAGAGGTGCGGATTTATCAACAACCAGAGCCTGCAAAATTAACCTTGTTTGATTCTTACTTGGTTTACCCCGAAGACTTTACAGGAGGTTTAATTTTAACTAAATAATTATGCTTTTTGCTCACGGCCCGATCGGATCTTTACTGTCTTTTATCAGCATTCCTTGGCAAAAACATAGGAAAATTTATTCCGCCAAGTTTCAAAATCAGCTTTTGCTGATTGGTTTTATCGGCGGCGTTTTTCCGGATATTGATTTGTTCTATTATTATCTATATAACGCCTCGGAAACACACCGCGGGTTTATTACCCATCTTCCTGTTTTTTATTTGGTAATTTTTCTGGCAGTTGCTTTAATTTTTTGGATAACTCGTAAGTTTCGTGCCTTAATTGCTAGTTTTGTTTTTTTGTTGGCGGTTCTTTCCCATTTAATAGTTGATATGGTACTTTCGCAAATTAGATTTTTTTATCCTTTTTATTCGGGTTTTTTAGGCATCACAGATTTAGGCAATGTTTTCATCAATGACAATTTACTTTTTTTGAATTATTTGTTGGAAGGAATTTTTTCTTTTTTCTTTTTTTATGTTTTAATCAGTCGTTTTGTGAAGCTCAAAAAAAATAATTTTATTCTCAAAGGAATTTTAATCACCGTCTTTGCTTTGGGAGTTGGTATGATTACTTATACCAATGCTCATATTTATCACGGCAATACTATTGAAATGTGGGGCGATCACGATCGTGATGGCATTGTGAATTACGAAGATCGAGATTTGGACGGCGATAATGTTTTAAATATAGATGATTTGGATAATGATAATGATAACATCGGCAACGTAGAACAGCTGATGCAAAACATAGATGATTTATTACCGGTTTGGTACGATCCCACTGACGGCGGTTTTATCAATATTCCTTTGCGTTTGGGATTTATTACCACCAACTATCTTCCCAGTCGTTTATTTCGTACCATTGGTTTGGATTTAGTTAGTGAAATGAAAGCGGACTTTGCCCAAAATCCGCAAGATTATTTTTCCGCGCCGGAAGATGCTAAGTTTGATCAACACCCGGAAAACATTCAGGCTTGGCTTAAACATCAAAATAAACTGGAAGAGGGTCAAGCGCTAGCTCGGGGGCGTAATCAAATAGGGGATATTTTGTTTTTTCAAAGTGGCCACATGGCTATTGTTTCCGGATTTTCTCAAGACGGCTCCAGTTTGGTGCTAGATGTTCATAAAAATCGTCCTATTATGATTAAGACTTTTGCTGAATTATTGGCCAGGGAAGGCTCTTTGGTAGCGCGTGGCAAAATGCTCAGTCCTAAGGCTTTGTTTAAAAACAATTAACCATTGATCAACGTATAAAAAATGGCAGTGAGGATGATGCCTAAAATAATGCCGGCCAAGGCTTCCGGATAAGTGTGTCCTAAACGATCTTTTAAACGATGCGGTAATTGCGCGCGTTCCACCTGCGGCAATTTTACCAAAAGATGATTTAAAACTTGCCCGTGTTTTCCCAAAGACCAACGAATACCCACAGCATCACGAATAAAAGCCAAAGCAACAAAAAGAGTCATGGCAAAAAGAGGGGAATAAAAACCAGTGGTTAAACCAATCGTGACAGCTAAAGAAGTAAAACCGGCGGAATGAGAAGACGGCATACCGCCATAATTGTTTAAATGGCTCCACTTAAAACCGTATTTATGGCTTTCTAAAAGAATTTTAATAAATTGTGATACAATAGTGACCGTTACCGGAATAATTAGGTTTTGCCAATTTTGAAAAAATGTCATGAATGCCATTATAACTGGTTTTTTTGAAGAAAACAACCGCTGGCTTGAAAAAAATGCCAATTTACGTATAATAAGTTCAGCAATAAGATAATTTTTCAACGTTTACCAAAATGAAAATAGTCATTCGCGCCGGAGGGGTGGGCACCAGATTATGGCCAATTAGTCGAGAAAAAGAGCCTAAACAATTTCATAAATTTATTGGCAACGATACTTTATTGGAACAGGCTATTGCGCGCGTTGCTCCGATTGTGAATAGTGCGGATATTTACGTTTCCACCAGTCATCATACCGCTCACCTGATACGAGAACGTCACCACGAGATTTTACCCCAAAATATTATTATCGAACCCGCACGCAAAGATACAGCCGCGGCCATTGGTTTGGAGTCCATTATTCTGAGCCAAAAAGATCCGGAAAGCATTGTGGCCAGCCTTGGTTCGGATCACGAAGTAAAAAGAACGGCCGAATTTCAAAGAATGTTGCAATTGGCGGAAGAGTTCGTTAACCGCCATCCGGCATATATTATCCCCATTGGCATTCGTCCTTTAAGACCGGATAGCGGTTACGGTTATATTCAATATGAAAAAGTTTTGGATACTTTTCAAGGAAAAAATTTATATCAGGTAAATCGTTTTACGGAAAAACCATCGGAAGAACAAGCGCGGATTTTTTTAGAGCAGGGTAATTATCTTTGGAACGCCAACATGTTTGTGTGGAAAGTTTCCACCATTTTGTCTTTATATGAAAAGCATTTGCCGGCCATGTACGCGCAATTGATGGAAATTAAAAAAGCGCTGGGCACCAAAGAAGAGCGGGAAATTATTGAAAAAATTTATCCCCAAATGGAAAAAGTGGCGGTAGATTACGGCATTATTGAAAAAACCAGTCAAATTGCGGTTTTGGCCGCGGATATTGGTTGGAACGATATCGGTGATTGGTCGCGCTTAAAAGACGAAATCGCTAATTCGGAAAAAGACAATGTGGTTATTGATGCGGATAATTTATCTTTAAAAACCAGCAATACTTTAATTTACTCAGCTCAGAAAAATAAAATGGTAGTGACCATTGGTTTGGAAAACACGATTATTGTGGATACGGAAGACGCTTTATTGGTGTGTGATAAATATCACGCCGCCGAAGTTAAAGACGTTGTTCAGAAATTAAAAGAGCGTAAGAAAAATCATTTATTATAACCATGCTGTCCTTACCTTTAAAAAATCCACTGTCCAGAAAATTTATATATATTTTTTTTGGGACGTTGGTCTTATTGTTGATGATTATTTATTTTGTTTGGTCGTTGCTGGTGAAAACCGTGGCGTTAAATACGGTGGAGGTCACGGTTCCTGCTGGAGCCGGCATTACGAAAATAGCGCAAACGCTCAAACAAAATCAAGTTATTAAAAGTAAGACGATTTTCATTTTAGCCGCAGTTGTCAGTGGTCGCGCTTCTGCTTTACAAGCCGGTACTTATTATTTTACTCAAGCCAACACCTGGCAAATTATCACTCAACTGGCCAATGGTTATGCCGATACGCGCGAAGCAACCGTTACTTTAATTGAGGGTTGGGATCGTTTTGATATCCAAAATGAATTGCGTTTGCACCAACTTGACGCCGACGGTTTTAATAAAGCGGTTATTTCCTCCAATTTTCCCGATATTGATCAAAGTTTGCTGGCGGGAAAGCCTTTACATACTTCTTGGGAGGGCTATCTTTTTCCGGACACTTATCGGTTTTTTACCTATAGCAACGGCGAAGAAATCGTGAATAAAATGTTGCAAAATTTTTCCTCTCACCTCACACCGGAAATGCAACAAGCAATTTCCACTTCTTCTTATAATTTTTACCAGATATTAACTTTGGCCAGTATTGTGGAAAAAGAAGTGAACACGGATCAAGACCGCAAAATAGTGGCGGGTATTTTTTTAAAACGTTTGCAAGATGATTATTATTTAGAATCAGACGCCACCGTTAATTTTATAACCGGCCACCACACCACTCGTCCTAATGCTCAAGATTTGGCTCGCGATTCTTTATATAATACTTATCAACACCGCGGTCTGCCCCCCGGGCCTATTTGCAACCCCTCTCTTTCGTCTCTGTTGGCTGTGCTTTTTCCCCAAAGTTCAGATTATTATTTTTTCCTCAATACGCCAGAGGGCGACATTGTTTACGCCGCAACTTATCAAGAGCATTTACAAAATAAAAATCAGTATTATAATGACTGAGGTTTAAATATTTAAAAAACCAACATGAAAAAAGTAATTTTATCTCTGGGCGGGTCTTTAATTGTGCCTGATGAAGTGCAAACCGATTTTTTGCAGAAATTTAGAAGTTTACTGCTTGCTAAAATCGAACAAGATTTTCAATTTGTAATTTTTACCGGCGGGGGCAAAACTTGTCGTAAATACCAAGAAGCCGCCTCGGCTATTGTGCCCATGACCGATCAGCAACTCGATTGGCTGGGTATTCACTCTTCTCGTTTAAACGCACAGCTCATTAAAACTATTTTTGAAGAACACGCCAGAAGAGAAATTATTACCGATCCTTCCAAAGAAATAGATATTTTAAACCCCGTTATTATCGGCGGCGGTTGGAAACCCGGTTGGTCTACGGATTTTTGCGCGGTGCAATTTGCGGCTATTCATAAATTCACGCACGTCATCAATCTTTCCAATATTACCTACGCTTACGATAAAGACCCGAATAAATTTTCTGATGCACAACCGATTAAAGATATCGTCTGGGCGGATTTTCGTAAAATAGTCGGCGATGTTTGGAAACCTGGTTTGAACGCACCGTTTGATCCGATTGCCTCCAAATTAGCCCAAGAAAAAAATATTCAAGTAGTTATTTGCGATGGCAAGAAATTAGATAATGTACGCAATATTTTAGAGGATAAAGAGTTTATCGGAACCTATATTCATAATTAGGCTAATTTTAGCTTATTTTTTTGATTTGACAGTTTTTTATAATTGCGGTAAACTTTTAATTACCTTAGACCGCAGGCAAAAAACCTAAGACCTGCGCAGGCGAACAAAATCCAATTTTTTAATAATAAAAGTGGAATTAGTTGGTCTGCGCAAAAAGCAGACTTTTTTAATAAAAAATATGGCAAAAACACGACAACAAAAAGAAGAGACTTTTAAGGATCTTAATGACAAACTTGCACAAAGCAAGGGGGTGGTGTTTGCTCGCTATATGGGTTTAACCGTTTCCGAAATTCAAGAATTGCGTAAAAATTTACGCCAAGAAAAAAACGAAATGGTAGTAGCTAAAAAAACAATTTTAGCGCGCATGCTTAATAACGCTAAGTATGACCAAAAGGTTATTAAAAGCATGGATAGCGGCGTGGCTATTATTTTTGGCTACCAAGACGAAGTAAGCCCGGCTAAAATTTTGGCCGAGTTTGCTAAAAAACACGAGGCTGTTGGTTTTTACGCCGGCATCCTTGATGGCGAGCAAATTGATAAAGAAAAAGTGATGGCACTTTCCCAATTACCATCCCGCCAGGAATTACTGGCTAAAATGGTGGGTTCAATCAAAGCCCCGATTACGGGTTTGGTTAATGTGCTGGGCGGCAATCTGCGCGGTTTGGTTAATGTTTTAAACCAAATCAAAGAGCAAAAAGCATAATAATTAAGAGAGTTATTTAAATTTATGACCGAAGAAGCAAAAAAAGAGGAAGAAAAAAAGGAAGTGGTGGTTCCTGAAAAATTTAAACCACTGGTAGAGCAAATTGAAAAAATGAGTGTTTTGGAATTGTCCGAGTTGGTTTCTTTGTTAGAAGATAAATTCGGCGTTTCCAGTGCCGCTCCGATGGCGATGGCCATGATGCCCGGAGCCGCTGGTGCCGCTCCTGTCGAAGAGAAAACCACTTTTGACGTTGAATTTACCGCTGTGGGCGATAATAAAATTGCCTCTATTAAAGCGGTGCGCGAGGTTAGCAAATTGGGTTTAAAAGAAGCGAAAGATTTAGTTGACGGCGCTCCGAAAATTGTAGCAGAAGGGCTGAAGAAAGAAGAAGCCGAGGCCATGAAGAAAAAATTGGAAGAAGCCGGCGCTAAAGTTACCCTGAAATAATTTTTGTTGAAAAATTTAGCAAGTGACAGGATCCGCACATTAGATAAATTAAAACTCCGCTTTTCAGCGGAGTTTTTTAAATGAAAAAGTAAAATTTATTTTACTGCGCTTCTTGCAATTCCACTTCGTAAAGCTCGGTATTATTTAACAGGTACATGTGTTTATTGGCTTCATCAACCACCATATCGCGCAAGTCTCCGAAGTTTTCCGAAGTATACTGCGCTGTTAATTTTCCTTCTTTGGTAAATACTGCCACGCGTTTATTTTCCGGATCTAACATGTATAAGTTTTTAGTATTTTCATCAGTATAAATTTTAGTGGCATGAGTTAAAGCCGGATCAATTTCCTCTAAAGCAAAGTCATTATCTTTGATGCCGGCATCAAGGCGCAGAACATTACCGTTGTCTTTTAACACATAAATTGAACCGTCAATAGCCATGGAAATAGTATTTTCCAAAGAAATATCGCCATTAACCCAACCCACCCCGGCCGAAAAAGTGTCGTTGGTTTTAGTATGTTTATAAATGTCGTTGGTTTTGGGATCTAGCGTATAAAGTCTGGTGCCAAAAATTTTTAAGTCGGCAATATTATATTTATCTTCGGCATATTGCAAATCCAAAGGAGTTAAATTTTCTGTTACCGGGTTAAACACGACAAAGCTATTATTATTGAGTTTAGCCACAGCCGTGCCCGGCGAAGCTTTGGTCACAGCCTGGAATTTTTCGCCTTGGCCCGGTTTACTGATAGTTATGCTGGTGCTTTTGTCTTCTAAATTACCTCGGTAAACCGAAGTGTTATTGCTGTCAAAAGCATACATACTTGCTCCTAGCAACACCAAATGGGAAACAGCAACATTCGGATTAACGCTGTTATAGTTGAGTAAAGACTGCGGATTTTCCAAAGTAATCACTTTATTAACCTGTTTTAATTGATTGCTAATAGTAGTTTGCAAGGCTTCTCCCCGGTCTTGATAAGCCGTGGAATCTTTAGGAATTTGATTTAGCAGATCTCGCGCTTCAATCAATAATTTTCTGGCCGCGGTTTGATCGTATAAAACCGCCGCTTTACCTTCGTTGGTTTTAGTATCCACCGCGGTCATTTGTTCATTATAGCTTTTTTCTTCTTGCGGTGTAGATTTTTTATCTCCTTTATTGATGACCATTTGCGCAAAAATAAGCAACAATACTATAGCCACGATGAAAAATATTTTTTGTACCAAACTTAAAGATTTAAACCATTGCAGAGCTTTGCCGATTCTGGCTCCCAAAGAGAAGTTGTTTATTCTATTGGAATAGCGACCGCGCGCTGAAGCAGAGGAATAGCTTTTTTTGAAAAAGGCTCGTTTAATCATTCGGTAAATTTCTGTCAGACCTCTTTTTAATAAGCTAAGCAACAGTAATAAGGCATGGCCTATTTTTTTCAAAACCAATAAAACAATTTGCCCTGTGGGACTACTCGGTTGGGCCGAGGTGGCTCCGGTTTTTGCAGGCTCTAAAGGGTCTAAAGCAGAGGTTGGGGAAACCAGGGGTTTGTTTTTCTGGAATATTTTTTGTAAATTCTGTTTTACGCCTTTTTTAACGCTGGGCCAGATAGAAGCAGTCAACAGTTCGGCGGTTTGACTTTCTTTGCCCAGCAGTTGATGCATAGAGTCGTTGGGTATTTGAGCCTTATCTTGGTTTTCGTGCGGTAAAGCAGGGCGATGCAAAGCCGTCACGGTTTTATTTTGTGTTAGTGCTTTCTTTTCTTTGGTTAAAATTAAAGCGGCAAAATTAGTGTTAGTGGTATCGTCGGCTAATAAATTATAAAGCTCTTGACCGGCTTCAGCTGGTGTTTGGTGAGCGATAATACGTTTGATTTTTTCTTTAGATAAATAATCCAAAATACTTTCTGTGGCAAAAAAGATAACGCTTTCGGGAGTTAGCTCTCCACAAACGACGTTGCTGAAAATTTTAACAGGATTGATTTCTTGCGCTTTTTTTTGTGCCGTATCTAACACGTCAATAATTTTTCCATTATGGATCATTAAGGCAATCATGCGGCCTAGATTGGTAAACACCAGTTGTTTTTCTTTTTGTACTCCGATTACCAAATTCAAATTAACCAGCCAGTCTTCTCCTATTTCTCCAATAATTTCCTGTAAGCGATTATTGGCCTTTTGCAAAGCGTGTTCAAAAGCGCTTTCCACTTCAAAAGATTCCGCTTGATAATAATGGTTGTCAATTTCTTCAACAATAATATCCAAAATTTCATTATTAACTTCTTCTTGGCTGTCAATTTCCATTACGGCAAACAGCACTCCCAGATTTTTTTCCTCCAAAGGAGTGGGGGTGGCGGTAAAAACTTTAACAGTAGAACGTCCGTCGTCTTTGCCAATAAAAAGCTCGGCCAGGTGAGAAGGTGATTTCATATGCTTTTTTTATACAATAATAGTGGAAAAAAGGCAAATTGTTTTTCCCCACCTGATAAAGAGGGGATTTTTTTAAGAAAATTTGCACTTAAATTTGATTCGCCATATAATATAGTTATGTTAGAAAAAATTTTTGGTTCCAGAACGCGCGTCAAACTATTTAGGTTATTTCTTACCAATGAAGATAAAGAATTTTTTGTGCGAGAAATATCTCGTACTATTGATGAACAAATAAATTCCGTGCGGCGGGAATTAACGTCTTTGGAAAAGGTGGGCATTTTAAAAAGTCAGCAAAGAGACAAAAAAAAATATTATAAGGCTAATAAAAATTTTGAGCTGTTTCAAGAACTGCGCAGTTTAATTTTAAAAGCGCGCGTAACGCAAGAACGCGGTTTTATTCAATCCATTAAAAAATTGGGCAATATTCGCTATCTGGCTTTAACCGGTTATTTTATGAACAACACGGAACAAGAGGTGGATTTATTGATTGTTGGCGATATCAGCCGCGATAAACTGAATAAACTGTTGGCCAAATTTAAAGAAAGTTTTGGTACGCATTTGCGTTTTACCGTGATGCCGCATGAAGAATATGTTTACCGCAAAGACGTTACGGATAAATTTTTGTACAGCATCATCAACAGCGATAAAATTGTGGTAGTGGACAATCTAAAAGGATAGGGCCTTTTTAAACAAAATAATTATTAAACTAATCAAAATTTATGGGAACATTCTTAGTGGTTTTGCTGATTATCATCGGTTTTATTCTTTTAATCAGCATCCGTCAAATCGATCAATATGAACGAGGCGTGATGTTTACGTTGGGAAAATACACCGGCACTAAAAATCCTGGTTGGCGTTTAGTGGTGCCGATTTTTCAAAGAATAAAAAAAGTCGATATTCGCGTCCGTACCGTGGATGTGCCCGATCAAGAAACTATTACCAAGGATAATGTTTCCTTGCGCATCAACGCGGTTATTTATTATAAAGTAGAATCTGCGGAAAAAGCGATTTTGGTGGTGGAAGATTTTTATTATGCCATTTCCCAGTTGGCGCAAACCACCATGCGGAACATTGTGGGCAGCGGTTCTTTGGACGAGGTTTTGATGGAACGAGAAAAATTAGCGGCGCAAATTTTGAAAATCGTGGATCAAGCCACAGATCCATGGGGAGTGGATGTGGTTTCGGTGGAACTTAAAGATATTGTGTTGCCGGAAAATTTAAAACGCACCATGGCCAAACAAGCCGAGGCTGAAAGAGAAAGAAGGGCTACTATTATCAATTCCGAAGGCGAGGTGGTGGCGGCCAAAAACTTAGCTGAAGCCGCCAGAACCATGGCTACCACTCCGGGCGCTTTACATTTGCGCACTTTAAACTCTATTAACGACATTTCTTCTGATCAATCCAATACCGTGGTGTTTGCGGTGCCGATAGAAGTTTTACGCGCTTTTGAAGGCTTGGCCGAATGGACCAAAAAAAAGTAATCACTTATGCCCATAGACAGCAAGAAAGTTCATCAGCACCTTAAAACCATCGCCCGTCTTAACACTACCTTGGCTATGCTGGGTTTGGTGGGAGTAATTACTTTATACGTTTGGGTGTGGTTGGCTTATTGAATATGCTGAAAAGTTTGTTAAATTTACGTCTTGGTTTTTTTGTCTTTTTGCTTTTGGTTCTAACTTTAGGCACTGGTTGTGATACTCAAAATACCGATTTTAAAAATACCAACTATAATTTTATACCTCAACTAAGTCCGCAAGGAGACGAATATTTAATTTTGGAAAAAGAATCGCTGGTCATTGCCAACCTTGGCGGTCGGGAAGCACAAAAAATCCCAGCATCAAATCCGCTTTTGGCACACTGGATCGGCAATCAAAGTTTATTGTGGTTGACCAAAAATCAAGATAATTTATATTTGTTGTGGACCGGCAACTTAAGTAATGGCCAAGCGGAAATTGCCTATATGTCCACCCAATCAATTAGCGCAGTTGCGGGTAGCAGTAATAATTTATGGCTGGCTTTTGCGGAAAACGACAGCTTGTTTCTTTTAGATCGTCGCAATCATGGGGTTAAAAAAGTCAGTGAAGAAGTTACGGAATTTCATTTTTCTCCCAATGGGCAAGGATTGATTTACAGCACTCCTGCGCAATCTTTTTACTTGGTTTTGGCCGACACGCTTTATCAAACCACCACCATCGAGCTTACTTCTCCAGGCACCTCTCCGCTTGCGGGTTTGAATTTTCTGGATGATGGTACAGTAGTCGGTTTTTTAAATAGCGCTAGTGTCGAACCTGCAGACGAAGATCAATCAGAGCGCACAACAGTCGAGCTGGTTTTTATTGACTTGCACGCCATTAACCTGGATAATCGTCAGGAATGGGCTAAAGTTCCCAAAGAAACGCCCAGCAGTTTATGGCAAATCTTGGTGGCGCCAGATAAAAATACATTACTAATCCAAGAATTGAAAACCGGAGAGGAAAATGGTATGATCACTTTGTATTCTTTGTCAGATCACCAAAAAACGCCGGTGGTAAAGAGCAGTTTAAAAACGGATTTTGTTAATAATCAAACTGTATTATTAGACGAGTTCGATAACGCTAAATATTTTTATTGATTTATCAAATGATTTTGTTCAGACGATTGTTACCGTTACTAGGACCTCTTATTTTGGCTTATTTTTTGTACCAAATTTTAAACAAACCTGAAAATTGGGCGCTATCCGTGAGTGGCATGGTGCTTTTGGTGCTTTTTTGTGTTTCTTTTATGAACGAATGGAAAGTCAACAAAGCGGAATTTTGGGGACTGCTGTTTCCCATAGTGGTTTTTACTGCCGGCGCTTTGGGATTTTTATTTTTTTTAGAACAAAGTTTTTTGCGTTATTTAACCATGGCCGCGATGGTGCTTTTGTTTGCTCTTTATTTAGAGAATTTGTTTATTTATCGTTTTCAAAAACACAAATATACCCAATTTTCTTTACCTAATTTGTCAATTTTTTTACTGACGGTAGCGGGTTTTTTCCTATTTTCCACCGGTTTTGGCTTTGCTTTAACCAATGTTCTTCCTCCAGCCGACCTTACCTGGTTTGCTTTAATTTATAGTTTTTTGGTGATGTGGCACCTAGTTTGGAGTTATCAAATTCCCAAAGGCAAAAGATTGGCCGCTATTTTTTTGGTTACTTTGCTCAGCACTGAACTGGTGTGGGTTCTGCATTTTTGGCCCACCACTTTTTTTGTGGGCGGTTTGATTGTGGCGGTTTTTTTGTACGCGGTTCCATCTTTGGTACAGTTGGCTTTGCGCGAGGTATTGACGAAAAAATTATGGATGCAGTATGCTGTGATCAGTCTTTTGGCTGTTTTGTTTGTTACCTTAACCGCCAGTTGGAGTTAATAATAAAAAAATTATTTATGGAAAGAAAAATAGTACCCACTTCTCCTAAGTCTGTTGAGCGGCAAGTGCGGGAAGAGCAAAAAAAGCATAAAAAAGACACCCGTCATCCGCGCGTGGCTTTCGGCACTATTTTGTTAGCTTTGGTGTTTGGTTCTTTAGCGGGTTTTTTCGGTTTTTTGATTGCAGTCAATATTCCTATCAGTACTCCTTTGTTTGGTCAGTTTAACGTGGTGCAGTTTTTACAACATGAAAGAAACGCAGTCTTGCTTTCCACGCGCCAGGCCGAAAAATCGGTTTTGTCTCAAGCGCCGTATGTGGTGGAACAGGTGGTGGTGGTTTATGACGATCAGCCCACGATAGAAAAACCAGCTCAATTTTTAGGCAACGCCGTTATTTTAACAGCAGACGGCTGGCTCGTTATGCCTGAAGCTAATTTGCCCCGCTCCGCAGACGGCAGTTTATTGCCTGCTTTGACTGTTGTTTTGCCAAACGGAGAAACGCGCGCCATTACCCAAGAAATAAAAGATGATTTTACCAAACTGACTTTTTTGAAAGTCGACGCCACTGATTTGCCGGTAGTGCATTTTGAAGATAAATCGGTGCTGACGCCTGAGGGGCAATTTTCTTTGGTGGAAAAACAGCTGGGCGCTTATATTGTTTATGTGCGTCGTTTGGCCGGAGAAGAAAACCGCTTGGCTGTTGTGCGCGCCACAGACGTTTTGGAACAATATATGGTTATAGACTGTGACAGCAATGTTCATAAAACCGGTACGCCCGCTTTTGACAATAACGGAAATTTTGTTGGTTTGGTAGCCGAGCCTGGAAAATTGATCAGTAGCGCTTTTATTGCCGGCGCTTTAAACAGTATTTTGGAAAACGGTAAAATCAACCGCACCAAACTGGAGTTGTCTTATCTTAATGTCAGCCGTTTGACCATTACGGAAAGACAAAAGAAAAATTTACCAGATAATGGTATTTTAATTACTGATGTTTCCCTGCCAAAAAAAGAAGAGCCAATAGATTTACACCAGGATGACGTGATTATCTCCATCAACAATACTTTTTTAGATGAATTTGCCGATCTGACCACTATTTTACAAGCCCACAAAGCAGGGGATGAGCTTTATTTAACTTTAAAGCGCGATGGTTTGGAAAAATCTGTTAAGATTACACTTTAATTTGACAAATAGTTAATTTTGTGCTACTATAAATATAGTATACTTATTCTGGTATGGCGCGGGTCCTGCCACCTGCGGTATCCCATGGTGCTCACTGCTGTTGCGCGCCATGGGATACCCTCCTCCGGCGTCACCCGCTTAAGTTAAAAAAAATATAAAATAAGTTTATTTTTTAAAAATATTTATGGAAAATTTAGCAAAGAAATTAAGCGTAATTTTCGGCAGTGGAATTGTGTTGGCTTTGATTGTCACTGGTCTTTTGTGGCTGGTTTTACCACACGAATACAGTTCTACTATGCGGGTTTTGGTTATTCAAAAATATACATTAACCGATAGTTATACGGCCGCCAAATCCGCGGAAAAAATCAGTAAAGGTTTGGCCGGCGTTATTCCTGCCAGCAGTTTTATTGATCGTGTAGCCGAAACTCACCAAGTAGACATCAGCGCTCTTACTTCTTTGCCGGAAAAAGAAAAACGGGAAGAGTGGAAAAAAAAGGTAGGCGCGCAAATGATCGGTGATACTTCCATGTTGGAAGTAACCGCTTACGACACCAATCCGCAACAAGCGGAAAAACTGGTACAGGCGGTTGCTTATGTTTTGGTGAACGAAGGTAATGATTATCATGGCGCCGGCGATACTATTGAATTGCGGGTGGTGGATTCTCCTTTAACCAGTACGCACACCACCAGACCCAATCTTTTATTATACGGCAGTGGCGCGTTTATTTTGGGATTAGTGGCAGGGGTGTTAATTGTGTTTTTCAGTCCGTCGTTTTATTTCGCGGCCGGCGCTGTTACAGCACACGATGCCAACAAACCCCGTCAACAAACCCCTCATCCGCCCAAACCGCGTAAAATCCGCAGTGCCGCGGACAAACCTTTTCCTGTGCCGCAAATTACCATTCCGCAAAATCCTTCTTACCAAAAATCGCCTAATCAACCAAATGTGATTACCGCCCATAATTATCAAGAGAAAATTTCTCGCCATACCGACGCTGATATCCCGCGTGGTTTGTAATTATATCCAAATAACTACTGCGCGTACAAAAAATCATATGAAGAAGTTGTTGCTAAAAAATAATATGCCTGTTATTACTCGCTTAAAGCCTTCGTCATTTTTCGTCCGTCCTCGCTTGTTGCAAACATGCGGCAACTGCGCTGTGGGCGAGCGAAAAATGACTTCGACATTCGCTCGTAATATTATTTTATTATTTTTTATAGTAGTTTTGGTTATGCCGCAAACTGTTTTAGCGGTTCATGCTACTAATAACGATTATCAAGGAGATGGCACACCCAAAGTGGCTAATTTTTATTTTAAATGGGAAATAGAGTCTGATGCCATCGCCAAAGAATTAGCTCAGCGTGATTTGCTTATTTTAGACATTACCAACGAAAGCACTTCGCGCGAGCGCATGAAAATGATCAAAGAAATCAATCCGAATATTATTATTTTGGCTTATATTTCTTCAATGGATATCAGGCCGGACGCCGCTGATATGCAAGAAGGTTTTCCTCGCACTTATTTGGGTAAAGAAATTCAAGAAAATCCGGGCTGGATTTTAAAAAAACCGGACGGCAATGGCGCACATTGGTGGGAAGATTACACGCTTTTAAATGTTACCAATAACGCTTCGCAAGATTCTGACGGTCAACGATGGAACGATTATTTTCCAGCTTTTGTGCGCGATGCCGTAATTGCCGATCCGATTTGGGACGGAGTTTTTTATGATAATTTATGGGAGGGAGTTTCTTTTATCGGTCCGGTGGATTTGAACAATGACGGCGTAGACGACGATGATGATTGGGCCAACCGGCAGTGGCGCCAAGGGCTTAAGAAAATTTTAAAACAAACCAGAAAATACGCCAAACAGCTTAAAAGACCGCATTTTATTATTACCGGTAATTCCGGCACCGGTTATTATAATTATTTAAACGGCGTAGGCTTTGAGCATTTTCCCAGTACCAGTTATGGCAAGTGGGTTTGGACCATGAGAAATTATGATTTTATTTTAAGCCACGCCAGGCCGGAACAACTGGCTATTACCAATACTAATGTGAAAAATACCGGCAATAAAACCAATTATCGCAAGTTTCGTTATGGTTTAATGTCCACGTTGTTAAACGACGGTTATTACAGCTTTGATAACGGCGATCAATCGCATACGGAAATTTGGAATTACGACGAATACAATTCGGTTTTGGGTCAGGCGATTAGCGGATCTTATAACTTGTTAAAACCGCAAGATTCCACTACCCGCCGGCGCGGTTTATGGCGCCGAGACTATGCTCAGGCTATTGTTTTGGTTAATTCCACTAAGAAAAAAAAGATCATTGATTTGCGTACGGGTTTTGAAAAAATTAAAGGTACTCAGGACCCCAAAGTTAATTCCGGCAATGTCATTGGTCATATCACCATTCCTAAGCGCGACGGTATTATTTTGCTTAGGCGTCTTACTGAAATAACAGACGCCACTTTTATCAACGGCGCTTATGCGAAAATTTTTGATTCTTCAGGTAAAGAATTGCGTAAGAGCTTTTTTTCTTCAGACGGACGTTTCACTGGCGGTGTGCAAGTACATCGCCTCAGCAGTTTGAACCGAACGGTGGTGGCAGATCAAACCCGCGTGCGCGTTTATGATCAAAAAAATAACGAGATCGCCAATTTTGCCCCTTATGGGAATAATTTCACTGACGGCGTTAACATCGCGGTTGGTCCTTTATATGGTGGCAAAAAAAACTATATTGTGACCGGCAGACAAAGCGGTACGCCTTTGGTGCGTATTTATGACTTAAAAGGTAATTTAAGAAACTTCGGTTGTTTTCCTTTTGCTAAAAATTCTTCAACAGGAGTGAATGTAGCTATCGGTGATCTCAATGGGGATAAACGTTCAGAAATTATCGTGGCGCCCGGCCACGGCGGCGGTCCGCGCGTGCTGATTTTAAATAATTATTGTGAAACTATCAGCCCTGGATTTTTTGCTTTTCCGCAAGAGTGGCGCTTGGGCTTAAACATCACTGCCGGAGATGTTAATGGCGACGGTAAAGACGAAATTATCGCGGCATTAGGACCAGGAGGTTTTTCCCAGGTGCGGATTTTTAACAAAAAAGGTAAACTATTATCGCCGGGGTTTTTAGCTTACGGCCCGTCTGATCGTAGCGGTGTTTTGCTTTCTACCGTAGATATCAATCAAGACGGCCAAGACGATATTGTAACCAGCAGTTTCTCTATTTTCAACCCTTTCTAATTCACGGCCAATTTTATGAACAAACCAACTTCCAAACAAAAATTTCATCACAAACATTTACCTACATTTACCAGGCATACTAAGTGGTTGGGTTGGAAAATTTTACATTTGTATTTTCCTTTTGTCATTCATTGGCTGACAGATAAATACGAGGGACGTCGTCATCATTTGGTGGTGGACATGATCTACTCTTTAACCACTTTTTTCTTGTTGGCTACCAATTTGGGTATCGGTGTTTGGTATTTTCTTTATTACACACCAGCTGACATAGCCGCCAATATTATGGGCCCCACAGAAGTGGTGAGCGGTAAAGATTTCGATTTGTCTGTGTTGACGGAAAATACCGGTCGCACAATTCATAATGCCACCGTAGATGTTTATTTTCCCAAAAATTTTATTTCCACCACGCCTAAAAGCGAAAAAGGAGCTTACCATTTCTTTTTGGGAGAATTAAGCAGGGGAGAATTGCAAAATGCGGATTTAAAAGGAGCGCTTTTTGGCAATTTAGACGATGAATATACGGCGCGGATAGTAATCTCTTATCAATGGGCGGGCAAAACGCAAGAAGCGGTGGTGGTCCATCGTTTTCATATTAAAAACACCACTTTTAAACTCGGCATTGATTTTCCATCCACGGTAACTTACGGTTTTCCTTTAGAAGGAAAAATTACTTACAAGAATAAAAGTAATTACGAGCAGAAAAATGTGCAGTTTGTCTTGGATTTTCCTCAAGATTTTATTCCGCAATCATTTAGTTATCAAGATAAACCTCTTTTATTTAATACAGAACAGCAAACAGTGACGCTGGAGCAGGTGCCGGCTCATACCGCAGGCCGGGTGATTATTACCGGAATATTTAATGAATCGGTCGACCCGCGCATTTTAAGCGGTGATCGCAAAAGCGATTTTACCGTTTCTGCGCGCTCTGAAGTCGCTGATTTATTTTTGCAAACTCCGACGGCTTTTTTTCACGGTAAAACACTTTCGGCTTTTTCCATAGTTACACCGCGCTTAACCGCCTCTCTCACCGCTTCTGCGGTGGTGGATTTCGGTCGTACCATTAACGCCAGAGCCATAGTTACCAATGTGGGTGATGTTGATCTACAAAATGTGAAACTGCAAGCTAGTTTTACAGGGGAGGCTGTACAAAACAGCACCGCTCGCGCTCAGGTTTTAGATGGAGCAACTTGGTTAAGTAGTAACGGCGGTTCCGGCAATTTAGCTTTGCCTGTTTTGCTGGTACTGCTAAAAGGAGAAAGTAGAATTTTTAATATTTATATTCCCACCGCAGTACTTGATACGCAACAAGCAGTGTCGCAAATTACCATTACCGGTTTCGGCTATTCTCCTGATGTGCAGGCAGATATTCCTATGCGCGCAGTTAGCGCGGAAACCAAATACCAATCTCGCGTTTCTTTGTTGGCCAGCATGTTGTATTACGGACCAAATGGAGAAGAAATCGGTTACGGACCATACCCTCCTCAAGCTGAGCGGCCAACTGCTTTGCGTCTTCTTTTAAGGATGAACAATATTAACAATCCTCTGCATAATGTCACCATTAAAACTCAACTTCCGCCAGAAGTAGAATGGACCGGACAAACCAGTGTTGCCGCCGGTACTACCATTTATTATTATCCTGAAAATCGTACGGTAGAATGGCACATTGCTAATTTACCGCCTCAATCAGAGGTTTATGGCGGACAATTTGAAGTGCGCTTTACTCCCAATAAAGGAGAGACGGGTTTTAAACCGCACTTAACCGGCGATGTTATTCTAACGGCTATTGACGGTTTTACCAATGGTTTTATCAGTAAGAATGCCGGTCCGATTGTTTTAAAAGATACGGTTACGCCTTAGGCTAGTTAAGCCATAAAGCGGGTCCTGCCGCCTGCGGTTTCCCATGGTGCTCACTGCTGTTGCGCGCCATGGGATACCCTCCTCCGGCGTCACCCGCCAGAGTTATCAATAGAAATTACTTAATTTAGGCTAAAATTAGCCTTTTTTTATTTATTATTTGATATCAATAGGTTGATATGAACGCTATTGACAAAATTTTAAAAGTGTGCTAAGGTGTTAGGTCTTTTACTAAAAAATAAGTAAAAAAGTAAAAGTCAAAACCTATGAAAATAGCCATGATCGGACAAAAAGGAATACCAGCAACCTGGGGCGGCGTTGAAACGCACGTTGAGGCTTTGAGTACCAAATTAGCAAATTTTGGAGAAAATATTATTGTTTATACTCGTCCTTATTATACCAGCGCAGAACAGGTTCTAAGTTTTAATAAACAAAACCAGCATATTCAACTGGTTTCTTTACCAACCATTAAATCCAAACACTTTGATACTATTGTGCATACTTTTTTAGCCACTTGTCACGCCATGTGGCATAAAGCAGATATTTATCATTTTCACAGCGTTGGCCCTTCTCTTTTATCTTTTTTGCCTAAAATTTTCCGGCCGCGAGCGCGTATCATCACCACCTTTCATTGTATTGATCGCCAGCATGCCAAATGGGGTTTTTTAGCCAGAAAGATTTTAGCTTTGGGAGAATGGACCGCCACCAAGTTTTCTCATAAAACCATTACGGTTTCTCGCACTTTGCAGTATTATACCAAAGAGGTTTTTGGCGCTAAAACCGCTTATATTCCCAATGGTGTATATCCGGCCACTTATTTAAAGCCTTCTATTATTACAGCGGAGTTTGGTTTGCAAAAAGATGATTATGTGCTTTTTGTTGGTCGTTTAGTGGCTCATAAAGGCGTACATAATTTGATTTCTGCTTTTAAAAAGATCGCTACGGATAAAAAATTGGTTATTGTCGGAGACTCCGTGCATACCGATGCTTATGTAAAAAGTTTAAAAAAATTAGCCGCCAATGACGACCGCATTATTTTTACCGGTTTTGCCAACGGCAACAAACTAAAAGAGCTTTTTGCCAACGCTTATCTATTTGTTCAGCCTTCAGAGTCCGAGGGTTTATCCATTGCCCTGTTAGAAGCGGCCAGTTTTGGCTTGCCGGTTTTACTAAGTAATATTCCGGCCAATTTAGAAGTAGTAAAAGAAAACGGCTTTTTGTTTGAAAGCGGCAATGTCTTATCTTTGCAAAAACAGTTGCAATATTTATTAGGAGGGCCAAAAGATTTATCAGCTTTTGGTAAAAAATTACGCCTGCAAGTAGAAAAAGAATATAATTGGGATGTTATCAGTTTACAAACTTTGGAATTATACAAAACGGTTTATCGTCAAAACACTCAAAAATATTCGCGTTTGTCCGCTACCCCGGTGAGTATGGGTTTAAAAAATCAATAAAATTTGAAAAAATTTGAAAAACCGTCGACAGTTCGGCGGTTTTTTGTTATGGTAAAGATCATGAAAAAAATAACTCTTTTTCAACTCGTACGTTTTGCCACCGTTGGTAGCGCCAATACTATACTGGACGCTTTGGTTTATACCGGACTTACCAGAGGATTTGATTTTTTTCAGGTTCATTACTTATTGGCTTCTACGCTGGCTTTTTTAATAGCGGGCTTGAACAGTTTCATTTGGAACAAGCATTGGACTTTTAAAGACGGCATAAAATATTCGCATCGGCAATTGATGCGTTTTTACAGCGCTTCGGGCACGGCTTTTGTTTTAAACCAATTTTTTCTTTGGTTTTTAGTGGGTATGCAATTTAATGATATTGTGGCTAAAATTTGTGCCGGCGTGATGGCGGGACTGGTTAATTTTTTGATTCAGAAGTTTTGGGCTTTTCCGGTTGTGAAAAAAAACCATTCGGCTTATAATACAGACAAGGCAACTTAAATTTTAAGTTTATGAGAGAAAAAAGGGCAATTTTCGATAAAAAAAATATTTTAGTAATCGGCGGTGCCGGCTTTATCGGTTCGCATTTATGTGACGAGTTGATTAAAACCGCCAAAGTAATTTGTGTGGATAATTATGTCAGCGGTAATGTGGATAATATTTCGCAAATTCTTCAGCATCCCAATTTTATTTTTTTACGCCACGACATCAACCAGCCTCTTGATCTAAATTCTTTTCCGGAATTGGAGCTTTTTCAAGTGGAGTTTCAAGGTGTGCAAGAAATTTACTATTTGGCTTGTCCTACCAATCAATTGGGGTTTGAAGATTTGGCCATCATGACCGCTAGAACCAATTCTACCGGCGTGATTAACGCCCTGGAGCTTGCGCGACAATATCAAGCTAAATTTTTATTTGGTTCTACGCGTTCAATTTACGGTGATCCTTTGGAAGGGCAAGAGTTTTTTGCTGAAGAATACTGGGGTTTTGTCGATCCGCTAAGCGAACGCGCTTGCTATAACGAAGGCAAACGCTTTGCCGAAACAATTACGCGTACTTATCAGCGGGTTTATAAATTGGATACGAAAATCGCTCGTATTTTTAATGTTTACGGACCAAGAATGCGGCTTAATTCCGGACGCATGATTCCGGATTTTGTACGTTCAGCCATTGACCGGCAAGATTTGGTGATTTATGGAGACGGTAGCGCTCAGGACAGCTATTGTTATATTGATGATATGGTTGCGGGTTTAACCGCTTTAATGCAAAGCAATATCAATGATCCGGTCAATCTTGGCAATCAAGAAATGTCCACGATTATTGATGTGGCTAATATTATTATTGAGTTGGTGGACACGAAATCCAATGTTGTTTTTGAAGATTCTATCAGCGGTTTGGTGAAGCCGGCTCTACCAGATATTAAGCGCGCCAAACGTCTTTTGGGATGGTTTCCGGTGGTGGATTTGCGTGCCGGTTTGGAAAAAACCATAGCCGACATGAGGGGTTCGCGAGTTTTAACTTATCATGAAAGCAGTACGGATAATCTCTAAAAAATCTTGACGATCCGGCTGTTCCCAATTATACTTAAAGGCGTAAAGTTTATTATTTTTGGCAAAAGTTGGGCCATAATCTTGAAATTAAAAATTATTTTTTAAAATTTATGAATATTGCGGTCGTAGGAACGGGCTATGTTGGCTTAGTTAGCGGAGCTTGTTTGGCGGAAATTGGCCATAAAGTTAGCTGTGTGGATATTGATGAGCAAAAAATTCGTAATTTAACAGCAGGCAAAATACCAATTTATGAACCGGGTTTGGATACGTTGGTGTTAAACAATGTTCAAGCTCAGCGTTTAAGTTTTACCACCTCTTTGCCAAAAGTTTTACCAGCGGCTCAGGTGGTGATTATTGCTGTCGGCACACCCGCTCAAGCAAACGGCCATGCTGATTTGCAATACGTTTATGCGGTAGCTGAACAAATTGCCGACCACATTGAAGATTATAAGGTTATTGTTGATAAAAGCACTGTACCGGTAGGCACCGGCCGAGAAGTTGAAAAAATTATTCGTAAAAAATATCAAGGAGATTTCGCCATAGTTTCTTGTCCGGAATTTTTACGCGAAGGTTCGGCTGTGGAAGATTTTATGCATCCAGATCGTATTGTCATTGGCACCGGCTCCGATCGCGCGGCTAAAATTATGTTGGATGTTTTTAATAAAATAAAAGGAGAAAAATTAGTAACTAATTTGGAAAGCGCGGAACTGATTAAATACGCCTCTAACGCTTTTTTGGCCACTAAAATTTCTTTTATTAACGAAATTGCTCATTTGTGTGAACGCGCGGGTGGCGATGTGGAAGAAGTGGCTTATGGCGTTGGCTTGGACAGCCGCATCGGTCCTAAGTTTTTACAAGCCGGTATTGGTTGGGGCGGATCTTGTTTTCCTAAAGATGTCAGCGCCTTAGATCAAATTGGAGATATGCACGGTTATGATTTTCGTTTGTTAAAAGCGGTCATAGAAGTGAATAACCACCAGCGTCAGCATTTAGTTTCAAAAATAAAAGAATATTTTAATGGAGAATTAAAAGGTCGAAAAATCGGAGTTTTGGGCTTGGCTTTTAAAGGAAATACCGATGATATTCGCGAATCAGCCTCTATTGATATTATCAAGTTATTGCGCAAAGAAGGGGCTGTGATTCAAGCTTTTGATTACGAAGCCACCGAAAACGCCAGAAAAATTTTAGGTGAAGAACAAATTACTTATTGTCCCGATCCTTATGTTGCTTGTGCGCAAGCCGAGGTGATTTTGCTGGCCACAGAATGGCCACAGTTTAAGCTGTTAGATTGGAAAAAAATTGCGCAAAATATGGTAAAAGCGGTTTTGTTTGACGGACGTAATTTATTAAAACCCAGTCGGATGCGTGAAGAATATGGTTTTGTTTACTATTCCATGGGTCGTAATGGAGAAAAAGAAGAAAATAAAAAACATGACTAAACTAATTGTTACCATTCCTGTTTATAATGAAGAGGAAAACCTGGCCCGGGTTATTAAAGAGGTGCCGCGGCGCATTCCGGGCATTGACCGGGTGGAGGTTTTGGTTTTTGATGATGGCTCCACGGATCAAAGCCGCGATATTGCTAAAGTGGCCGGCGCGGATTATGTTTTTTATCATCACCACAACAAAGGACTGGCCATTACTTTTAAAGACGCTTTGTGGACGGCTTTAAAATTGCAGGCTGATTTTATTGTTAATACGGACGGAGATAATCATTACGATCAATCTCGTATTCCGGACTTGGTAAAACCATTGCTGACAAGCGGCGCGGATATTACGGTGGGTTCCAGGCGGGTGGCGGAATTGGAGTATATGCCTTTTTGGAATAAATACTTAAATCGGTTGGGCAGTTTTATTTTAACTAAATGGGTTGGTCTGCCCGCACTTGATGTTTCTTCCGGATTTCGAGGATACACCAAAGAAGCCGCCTTACGTTTAGGAGTTTATTCTTTACATACTTACGTGCACACTACTTTGCTTTCCGCTCAAGATTCTAACTTGAATATCATAGAGGTACCGATTAAAGCGCGACCGGTTTCCCGAAAATCCCGGTTGATTAAAAATATTCCCAGCCATTTGTGGAAGGCCGGCCTTAACATTGTGCGCAATATAGCGCTTTTTCGCCCCTTGCGTTTTTTTGGGTTTACCGCCGGAGTCTTATTTGTGCTGGGCATTGTACCGATTATTCGTTTTGTTTTTTATTTTTTAGCCAACGAAGGCAACGGACATATTCAATCTTTAATTTTGGCAGGTGTGTTGGTAATTTTGAGTTTTAATAGTTTAATGCTGGGATTACTCGGTTCTTCTTTGGGTTGGTCTAGAAAAGTCAACGAAGAAGTTTTGTATTTTTTAAAGAAAAGAGTTTTAGCCAGAGCCGAACAGCCCTATCATCCGCAATTTAACAACACAAATCAACAAAAAGAAAATCAGGCTTATTCTGTTTTGGATCAAGAAAAAATTAAAGAAAGATTAAAATCTCTTGGATACCTTGATTAAAAAAATATGGAAAATTTTATTATCGCCCCGCATGGCAACATTTTAATTAACCGCGTTTTGTCTCCGGAACATATTGTGGTTGCCAAAACCAAGACGGAAAATTTGCCGCAGATAATTTTGGACGAAGAACAAGTAAAAGACGCTAAAAATATTGCGCGCGGAGTTTTGAGCCCTTTGAGTGGTTTTATGAATGAGGCCGATTTTGTGAGTTGTGTTAATAAAATGAAGTTGGCCGATGGTACGGTATGGCCGATTCCTTTTGTCTTGGGTGTGACCGAAGAAAAAGCCGAAGAATTTAAAACCGGAGATGAAGTAGCTTTGATTGATAAACAGCAACAATTGATAGCAATATTGGAAGTTGGTGATTTATATACTTTTGATCCGGCGCAAGTGGCTTTTCATGTTTTTGGCACCACAGACAAAGCGCATCCGGGCGTGGCGCGTTGGTATCATATGCCGCCCGTTTTAATTGGCGGAAAAATTGATTTAGTGGACAATTCCAAAGAGCCTTATTATGAGTATAATTTAGACCCGGCGGAAACTCGGTTTTTGTTTGAAAGCAGAGGCTGGAAAACGGTGGTCGGTTTTCAAACCCGCAACGCTCCTCATCGTGCGCACGAATATTTACAACGTTGTGGGCTGGAATTATGCGACGGTTTGTTTATCAATCCGATTATTGGTGAAAAAAAGGCCGGAGATTTTAAAGATGAGCTGATTATTGAAACCTATGATTACATGGCCAAGCATATTTTTCCTAAGAATAAAGTGGCTTTTTCCATTTTGCCGGCGCGCATGAATTATGCCGGTCCGCGGGAGGCGGTTTTACACGCGATTATCCGTAAAAATTTCGGATGTACGCATTTTGTAGTAGGTCGTGACCATGCCGGTGTGGGGGATTATTATGGTACTTATGCCGCCCAAGAGGTGTTTGATCAAATTGAAGACCTGGGTATTCATATTTTAAAATTTGAACATTCTTTTATGTGCTTAAAATGTGATACGGTAGCTACTATTAAAACTTGCGGCCATACTGACGCGGATCGCATTCCTCCTTCCGGCAGTAAAATTCGTAAATTATTGCAAGAAAAAAAGGTAGTGCCGGCTACCATTATGCGGCCGGAAATAGTAGATATTCTTTTAAAAACAGATGATCCGTTTGTAAGTTAAGCCCATGGATTTTAAAGATTATTGTCAAAAAAACCAGCCGGCTAAAGTTTTATTGGTTCATCATTGGGATTGCGATGGTTTGTGTTGCGCCGTTTTGTTTAAACAATTTTTTAAAAAATATTATCCGCAAACGCAATTAGAATTGACGATGCCCACGATCAACAACTATTTTTTGTTAACGGCGGAATACCAAAGAATTAAAGAATTTAATTCGGAAGTTTTAATTGTCACGGATATCAATTTTGAATTAAAAATTATTGAAGAATTGGAAAAAATTTGTCCATCGGTTTTTGTTTTTGATCATCATGCGCAAACAGCTCATATTCATCGTCCGGGTAAGCAAGACACTGTTTATCCCGGCTGTTCTATGCTGGTGGCGGAATATTTCAATCAAGCCGATTCTTTATTGGCGATTTTGGGTATGATCGGCGATCAAGAAGACAGACTGCAGGGCAATGAAAAGTTTTTTCCTAAAGTTGAACAAGCGATTAACCAATATGGCATTTCCTTGCAACAGCTTTTAAAAATTACCCATTTGGCGGACACGGCCTATATCAGAGGTAAATTATCGGATGTGTATTATGTTTTAGATTTGTTACTGCAAGATCCCACGGCTATTTTAAAAAATGAGAGATTGTTAGCTAATGAAGATTTAATCAAAAAAGAAATAGATCGTGAAATTCAAAAAGAGATGCAAACAGTTGGTCAGCATTTGTTATATCAAAACATTGCTTCTGCCATGAATATTATTTCTCCTATTGCCCGCGCCAAATCCCGCCAACATCCGCACGATATAGTAATGATCGATCAAGTAAACGGCTTAACAGCCAATATTTATCTGCGTCATCGTCAGGAAAATTTAGATTTAGGCAAAGTGGTAGCGCAAGCACGCGTTCATGGTTATAATGCCGGAGGAAAAGCCGAGGTTGCGGGAATAATTTTGCCGGCAGCAGAAGCCACCAGTTTCAAGCAAGAGATTATTAAATTACTCTCATGAAAAAACCAAAAGTAATAGTTATTGGTTTAGATTGCGCCACTCCGCAATTGGTTTTTGATCAATACCGAAAATTTTTACCTAATATTGCAGCTTTTATGGAACAGGGCACTTGGGGCAAACTTACTAGCACCATTCCTCCCATTACCGTGCCGGCGTGGGCGGCCATGACCACCGGCAAGCATGCGGGCGATTTGGGGGTATATGGTTTTCGTTATCGTAAACCAGGAAGCGCTTATAACTCTATGGAAATTTGCCAGGCCAGAGATGTTCATGAGCCGCGGGTGTGGGATCTGTTGGGTGAACAAGGCTATCAAGTGGGCATGTTGGGCGTGCCCCAAACTTATCCTATTACTAAACCGGTTAATGGTTTGATGGTCAGCTGTTTTTTAACTCCTGGCACCGACGTGGAATTTACTTATCCGCAAGAACTCAAAAAAGAAATTTTAGAGATGTGCGCGCCAGCTGATTATATTTTTGATTTCGCCAACCGGGGTAAAGAGTCGCCTACAAAAGTGTTGGAAAAAATTTATCAAATGACCAATCAGCGCCAACTTATTTTTAAGCACTGGATAAAGAATAAACCCTGGGATTTTTTAATGATGGTGGAAATGGGTGTAGATCGTATTCATCATTATTTATGGCAATATATTGATCCGCAACACAAAGATTATGTACCCGGCAATCCTTTTGAACAAAAAATTAGAGAGTATTATCAGCACATAGATAAATTTATTGGAGAAATTCGCGTTTTAGCTCCTCAAGACACGATTTTTTATGTAGTCTCCGATCATGGCGCCAAACGCATGGAAGGTATGTTTGTTTTAAACGAATGGCTGATAGAAAACGGCTATTTAACTTTAAAAGAATTTCCCAAAAATCCAACCAGCATTGAAAACTGTGCGGTGGATTGGAGTAAAACCAAAGCCTGGGCGTGGGGTGGTTTTTATGGACGTTTATTTATCAACGTAGCCGGTCGAGAAGAGCAAGGTATAGTAGCGCCTACTCAAGTTTCCGCATTAGTGAATGAGATTAGAGAAAAACTGCAAAAAGTAAAAGGCCCGAAAAGAGAAAACCTTGTACACAAAATGTATACAGCTCAAGAGCTGTATGATGTAACGCGCGGCGACGCGCCCGAGTTGTTAATTTTTTGGGGTGATTTATATTGGAAAGTGGCCGGTACCATTGGTTATCATTCTTTATATATTGATCATGATGATCGCGGTACGGATTTTGGCGTGCATGACTGGAAGGGTATTTTTGTGAAATTTGATCCGCAAAACCCCGGACAAGGCCAACGCGATGATTTGCACATTACGGATTTTACTCCTACGGTTTTACAGGATTTCGGCATTAAGCCGCCTTTGGGTTTGCGTGGAAAAATAATATAATATTTATCATATGACCACTACATCAAAAGCTACCAACATTAAATGGCACGAAGGAGAAATTGATAAACAAAAACGGGAAAAAATCTTAAAGCAAAAAGGCGTTATTTTATGGTTTACCGGACTTTCCGGTTCTGGTAAATCTACTTTGGCTGTTGGGCTGGAAAGCCGACTTTATGACCAGGGTTATTTATCGTATCGTTTAGACGGAGACAATATTCGACACGGTTTAAATTCCGACTTGGGTTTTTCTCCTCAGGATCGCGTGGAAAACATTCGACGCATTGGCGAAGTTTCCAAACTTATGGCCGATGCCGGTTTGATTGTGATGACGTCTTTTATTTCGCCATATGTAAAAGACAGGGAACTGGTAAGAAAATTAGTCACCCCGGATGAGTTTGTGGAAATTTACGTAAAATGCTCTGTGGACGCGTGTGAAAAACGCGACCCCAAAGGTTTATACAAAAAAGCGCGTAAGGGCGAAATTCCTGAATTTACCGGTGTGAGCGCGCCCTACGAAGAGCCTCAAAATCCGGAAATTATTGTAGCTACCGATAAACTGGAAGGTGATATTAACGGAGCTGTTGATTATTTGTTTCAACAACTGCAAATCAAAAAAATTATCAATTAAATTTATGACTACAGAAAGAACAACAATAAAATCGCTTGAACCTAATTTTGCTTCCATCATTACAGAAGTGGCTGGTGCGGATCAAGAAAAAAAAGATTTTATTACTAAGTGGACAAACAAAATTTTAGCGGTGATAGCTTTGTTAAAAGAAAATGGAAAAATTGCTGAAAGTATAAATTTAAATAAAGAATTGAGAGAGTGGATAAAACACCCCGATCATGGTATTTCTCATTGTTATTCTTTGCTACAAGGAGCAAGTTATTTATTAGCAGACGATGATTCCGGGCAGGAAGTAGATAAAGAAGTTTTAGAGCTGGCAATTGTTGGTCATGATTTTGCGCAAATGTTACCAGCAATAGATTTTAAAACTGGAGAAAAAAATGAATCATTGGGGGATATGCGCTTGCAACACGAACTGCATATTGCTCAGCTGATTTATTTATTCGGGGATGAATTAGATTTGGTAAAAGGACACGACCGGCGTAAGTTAATAAGTGCTCTACGTTTTCATGATTTTGATTATAAACTAAAACCAAATGACGAGCGCTATAAAAAATTAGTTGATTTTTATCAAAATTATCCTGTTGGCGCGATTTTGCATGATGCTGATCGACTTTTTGGGGCGGGGTTTTTTTTGAAGCCAGAGCAATTAGCAGGTGATTCATTAGAGAGGAACATTACCAACGGTAGAGGAAAAAATGGTTGGTATATTTGTCGTAATGATTTAAATGGAGAACAAATAAACAAATGGCAATATGGTGATCGTTGGTTTTCATCTGGAACAGCGGCAGTTGGTTCTGAAATTTACCAAACCCCTTATTTTACCGCCAAAGCTAAAAAATTAGGCCAAGCAAAACAAGATTATTTTCCGCAAGTAGCAGAACAAGTTTATGGAAGCTTATATAATAAAACAGCAGATCAAATTTTAAAATGGAAAGAAGCTGTGGCGCAAGGACAAGCCGTTGGTGTGCAATTAACCGGTAAAGAACAGGCTCCACAAAAAATAGAACAGGTAGAAAATATTGTTGATTTTATGCAAGAAGTTTATAATCGGCCATTAAAACTTCCGTCAAAATATAAACGTGATTATTATCATGAAGATGATGCGCGTGGTTTTATGGTGGTAATTACCATACCTGAGCAAGAGGAGATAATCATAGATCCGAGTGTGGGAAAATACGCGGCTAAAAATGACAAGATAGGCTTTTTGAGAGCAGTTATGAATAATATCAATGCTTGGAAAACAGAATAGAGATTATGATTACTAAAAAAACCACCCTTTTTTTATCTTTATTTATTGCTTTTGCTTTGTTGATTAGTTTTAGTTTAATTTATTTTAACGATCAGGCTTGGGGAGCGTGGGGTGATGACAGTCCCGGTTATATTTTTTTAGCCGGCCGGTTGTATCAAGGTTTACCTTTGGTTTATCATGATGATTTGGTAAAAGCGGGATATGATTTTTTTCAGGATGAAAAATTGTCTCGTTGGCTAACGCCGACACACCACTTTTTAATCAACCAACAGGGGACTATTGCCTCCAAATATCCGTTGGGGTTATCGTTGTTGATGGTAGGCGCGGCTAAATTTTTACATAACAGCGAGGGCTTTTATGCGCTAGTACCCTTAAGCGCCGCGTTAAATCTGGTTTTATTTTATTTGGTTATCCTTAAACTTATTCCCGCAAATCGTTATCGACAGATAATAGGCGCCTTATCAGCCGTGGGTATGGGACTCTCTTCTCTTTATTATGATTACGCCATCGCTCAACCCATGCGAGAAATTCCTTCCATGACTTTTTTGTTAATATCCGCCCTTTGTATATTATTTGGAGTAGAATATTTTAAAGCGCAAAAGAAAATTATCAGTTTGAGTTTAATGGGGTTATTTGGAATTGCTTTTGGTTTTGCTTTTTCCATTCGGGAAACCAGCGCGGTTATTTTGCCGGCCTTTTTTCTGTTTGCGGTTTTTGCTTGTTGGCATAACTCTCAAAATTTTAAAGAAAATCTTAAAAAACTTTGGCCTGCTGTTTTGGTGGTTTTAATAGGTTTGTTCATCGGGTTAATGCCCACATTTTGGAATGCCAAAATTCTCTCGGCGGAAAAAGAGGTTTTTAAACAACGAGATACCAGCCAGACGGTTATTTTGCCCAACATTGGCCATTTAGAAAGTTTTAGTTTACAAAATTTATTTAACAGTCATGGCAAATATCGCCCAGACAGCGGTTCTTTTTCTCATTATTTTGCAGTATTAAAAACCGCCGTGCCCATTCCTTATTTTTTGGTACTGGTAATCATTGGTTTTATTTTTTTCTTTAAAGAATCACGACCTAAGGCCGTCTTATTGATTTTATGGATCCTGGGCACCTTAACGATTTTTTCTCTTTGGGTTAACCCTTATTCGCGTTATATTTTACCTTTATTTCCGCCATTTTTCTTTTTGGGAGTGTATGGCTTGTTTGCTTTTATGCAAAAAATTTTACCGCGTGTTTTGCCTCATAAATTATGGCAATGGCTTGTAGGCATAGCGGTTTTGGCGACCGTGGTTGCGGCTTATCAGCCCGTGATAGTTGAGGCGCAAGAGAATATGCGCGCCGATATCTATAAATTTAAGGCCATTTCTTATCAAGATTTGCAAAATTTGACCGAACTGGGAAATTTTTTACAAGAAAGGTACCAAAACCCGGTTTTATTGTTTTCCGGGGAGTGGCAATATGGCATCAGTGAAACTTTACAAGCGCACACTAATCTTAAAACCATTCGCGCACCATGGGAACAAGGTAAATTTTCTTTTAACAATCAAAAGATAGATCAATTTTTTACCAAAAAAGTTTTACCAAAGTATGATTTATTGGTTTGGACCGATGCTACCACTCAGCCCGCAACTTTAGCTTGGTTGGCGAAATACACATATCAAGAAGTTGCTTCTTATAATTTTAGTTTTCAACCAGACGTGAAGATTTATCACGTGCGAGATTAAAATTTTATTTTACCTAAAGCTTTTTTAATAGCGTCTTTTTCTGATATTTTTGGTTGAGGTTGAATTTTGGAAGAAGCGCCAAAGGAAAGTTCACGATGTTTGGCAGAAGAGTTATCACTAAAAATTTCGCGATTAACTTTTCCGTCACAATCTTTAGGAACAGGTATATCCAAAAGGTGTAACATATTGGGAGTCATGTCTTGCATTTTAAGACCAACTACTTCTTTATCGCTAGCAAAATCCGGTCCTAAGCCCATAAAAATACCGTATTTGTCGTGTTTGTTTTCGAGAGATTTGCCGAAAAGATTACCGGATTGAAATTGACCAACCAGCCAGTATTCGTTTAATTCAAAAAATATATCCGGTGCTTGTTCTGGCGCGTCTTGGCCATAAACCTCATCGCGCGTAAAAACACGCGCTACTACCGGTTGGCCTTCCGGGTCGTGAATATTGCGCATTTTTTCCACCACCTCCGCGCGCAGTTTTGGATATTGCTCGCGACTGACTGTGCCGTTTTGATAGACCCAATCTTTGTTGATATAGGCGTTGGTAATATAGGCTCCTTTGGGGAAACAGACACGGGTTTTACTAAAATCTATACCCACATTCACTTTTAGATCCAGGGGTAAATACGGTTTGATAATATGATGATAGCTCCATTTGGCCGCGCGCTCTAACCAAGGAAAGCGGCTGAGAGCGGTAAATAAACCAGAGCCTAAGTTAAGACGGGTTTTAGTGTTGCGTATTTTGTCTGTTTCTTTCGCCCGCCTGGTCACTGCGCCATGATGAGCATCGCCTTGATTATTGGTTGTTAAGTAGCCCTCTTTTTCCAGCCAACGGTTAAAGTAAAAAATTTTATGATAAGCGGCAAAGCCGTGGTCCGATACAAACAGCACATTGGTATCTGTCGGTTTATTTTCTAAAAACCAAGCAATGCTTTCATCCACTTTGGCAAAAACGCGACGTGCGCCTTCGTGATTATCTGTTAGCATTTTATCAAAACACAGATGAGAAACCCAGTCGGTATGCGAAAATAAAAAGAAAAAGAAATCCCACGGTTTTTCCTTGAAAATGCGCTTGGTGGCCGCCATCCATTCATCAAGATGCAACAGTAAATCTTCAATATAACCGCTTTCGTTTTCTTTCAAACGCAGGCTTTCGTTAGGGGTTAAGCGATATTTTGTCAGTTCCGGAAATTCTTTTTTTAAGCTAGCCGGATAAATCCATTGGTCGCCTTGAGTGAGAATGCTGGTAATGGTAATGTCGTCTGCAAGCCTGGGCGGCCAGGAGCCGGGCAGGTTAATCAAAATAGGGGTTAAACCGTTTTCTTTTACTATTTCGTAAATGGTTTTATCCCTAATGTCACGGCTGGTGGCAAATTTCATGTGCGCCAAACTATCGGTGGGCAGAAGAAAATCAAAAAGACCGTGTTTGCCCGGATGTTTTCCGGTAACAAAAGTTGTCCAAGACGGGGCGGTCATACTGGGAATAGTGGACTCCAAGGCTCCATGCACTCCTTCTTTTAAGATGCGGGCGATAGTCGGCAAATAGCCTTTTTCCGCAAAAGGTTTTAGTATTTTCCAGTCAGCGCCGTCCAGACCTAAAACCAGTAATTTTTTTTTCATAACTTTTTTAATCTAAATACCCCAAATCGGATAAACGCTGTTTCACGTCTTCAGCTTGATTTTTAGTATAAGCATTATTGGTTGCGGTGGTTTGTTGTAAAACTTCTTCCAAAACATATTGAACATATTTTTCCACACTGGCAAATTCTTGGGAGTTTGCCACTCGTTGTTCTAATTTTTTGGCTAATTCATCGGATAAATTTATTTGCATAAAAGTGATAATTAAAATTATTACTGTTTTAGATTAACGGATTTTTAGTGTTTTGACAAGCCGGGTGTTTATCTTTATGATATGAAGGTATGCAAACCATCAACAAAATCGCTGATGTGCGACCTTTTCAAAAACCGCAGGATTCTATTTTTTCCACTTTAATCAACCGCAAAATTTCTCGCGTGTTAACTTTTGTTTTTGTAAAATATACCCGCGTTACACCCACGCAAGTTAATTTTCTTTCTTTGTTTGTGTCGCTGGTGGGCTGTGCTTTATTTTTACATCCGGTTTATTGGTATCGTTTATTGGGAGTGCTGGTTTTGCAACTGGGGTTTACCCTGGATTGTTGCGACGGAGAAATTGCTCGCATTAAAAATGCGGCTAATGCTTTTGGGGCGTGGATTGATTCGGTTATGGATCGTTTTAAAGAATTCGCCATGTTGTTAGCTTTAACTTTGTCTTGGTATTATAATGTTTTTGCAAGCCAGCATGTTTTGGTGGTGGGGTTTTTGGCCATCATCGGTTTGCAACTGGTTTCTTATTTGCGGGAAGCGAAGAAGAGCAGTTGGCCCACTACGCGCACAGCCGAACTTTTTATTAGTAAAAATATTTACTTGGGCACAGTGGACATTACTATTTACGTTGTTTCCTTGGCGATTATTATGCATTGGGAATTATATATTTTATGGCTGTTTCTGCTCGTGAGTGTACCGCTTATTTTCAAACAATTACTTTCGGCTTATCGTCTTTCTCAAAAAAGTGCTTAAATTTTGTAAAATTAAAAAAATTGGACTTTTTTTGTTATTTCTGCTATGTTTTAAGAGCAAAGAGAATAAAGTGTTTGCTTTGTGCTAATTTTAGCCAAAAGCACTTATTCGTAGCTTAAATAAAAACACTGAAAAAGACCCTGGCGGTATATTGGCGTTTTATTTAAAAGAAAAACAAATAGAGGAAATTTCCTTTTATTTGTGCTAATTTTAGCCCTTAATAATTTTTGGTTGATTTTTTATGAACAAAAAAGTTATTTCTTGTGATGTTGCTGTTATTTATCCCAATTATTTAGCAACTAGCGTTCAAAATTTAGACGCCAAAAATAAAAAGCCGTTTAATAAAAAAGATGAACATATTTTGAATTGTGCCTATCAATATTTTTTTTCAATATGCAAGAAAAAGAAATTATCAGTTGTTTTTACTACTTTAAATGACATAAATAAAAATAATTTATTAAACGGAGCTTGGCGTTATGATAAAAAATGGAAAAAAGATTTTAATTTTTTTCAGCCCAAAGTTATTTTTAGTCGATGTTCACCAAAAAATAAACAAGAAAAAGAAATATACAAAAATTTTTTTTATAGTAGTCGTAAGTTGGCATTAAATGATCCAACGCTTACAGAGGTTTTTGAGGACAAATTCAAAACATATCAAATTTTTAAGAAATATGCTATTCCTACAGCTTCGATCAATTATTTATCTGCTGCAGATATTTTAACAGCACAAAGTAAATTAGAGAAAATATTACAGCAACACAAAAATAAACAAGATTTTAAGTATGGTTTTTTAATAAAAGATCGTTTTGGAACAGGTGGAGCAAATATTATTAAGCTTGATAAACGAAAATTAAACAAGGTCAAACAAGAATTAGAGGTAAAGAAAACTGTTTTACAGCCATTTATAAAATGTGATAAAGGTTTTGTTTTTGGTAAATATACTGGCACTATTGATTTACGCGTGATATTGATACATAATAAAATTATTCAAAGCTATATTAGAATTGCGCGTGTTGGAGAATTTAGAGCCAATGCGCAACAGGGCGGTAATGTAGTGCATATTTCTATTAAAGACGTGCCGACTAATGTATTAACCGCTGTACAAAAAATTTCTAAGGAGATTAATAAAAAATATGCTTATTATTCTCTAGATTTTATTTGTAGTAATAGAGGTAATTGGTATTTAGTTGAGGGTAATGCTAGTACTGGTATAACTTGGTATAACAAGCAAGATGAGAAAAAAACTAAAGAATTAATTCAGGGTGTAGTTGGCGAATTAGCAATAATGAAAGCAGATGTTAAAAGTTAAGATTATTGTTTTGATGGTTTTTATGAAAAGAAGAAAAAATTTAAGTTTTTTACTAACTAGCAGCCCAACTGTTAACTAAATTTGATTTTAATAAATATATGTACAAAATTCTTTCTTCAGCTGATGAAAAAAAATTGCTTAGCAAAAAATTAATAGAAAATCAAAGTGACTTTTTTCATTTAGCGGCAAAAAAACTTGGCTATCATGAAGAAATCTTGGCTTGTTTTACGGAAAGAGGAAAAGACGGGTCGTTAATAAAACGTCTCATATATAAATTTTCACACGAAAGAAAAACTCTTGTTACTTGTAAGGCCGTTGTCTGGGGCACAAGTTATATAGGCATGCACTTATCAAGCAATAAACCGGCCACAACAAAAATTTTGTATTCTCATCATATTCCCGTTCCATTGCAAGCTACCATTAAAACAAAAACCGATTTAATCAAAATGCTCAAACGTCACAGTCCTCTTGTTGTTAAACCAGCAGATTTAACTCAGGGTCAAGGAGTTGTGGGCAACGTCACAACACCTACTCAAGCAAATATCGCATTTGATATTGTAAAAAAAACCACGCAATCAAGAGCATTTGTTATTGCTGAGCAGCAAATTTTTAGTAAAGAATTTCGGGTAATAGTTGTGAATAATAGATTTGCCGCCGCTGTTTATTACCAACCTCCAATTATTGTTGGTGATGGTCATAGTAGCATAGAGGCTCTTATTAAAAAAGAAAATGCCTCTAAATTAAGAATGACAGGTTGGACTGACTCAATCAAAGTTAATAAACAACTGGATTTTAATTTGCAAGCAATAGGAATGACCAAAAAATCAATTCCACATAAAAATGAGCAGATTGTTCTTCACAAAGTAGCACCTGTTTCTAATGGAGGTATTTTAATTGATGTTACAAATACAGTGTGTGAAGAAAATAAAAAATTATTTAAAAAAGTTTCCAAATTGTTTGGTATTGATATTCTTGGTATTGATATTCTTGCCCCTTCACTTGAAAAATCGATTGTTAAGACAGGTGGTAAGATTATTGAAGTTAACGGTGGACCAGATTTAGGGGTACATTATAATGTCCATATTGGCAAGCGGCGGAATATAGCAGAAATTGTTTTAAGAAATTATTTTGAACCAAAACGTAAATTATCGCAGGAATAAAATTATTTATTTTTATCAAATTTTGTAAATTCACGGTAGTTAAGATAAGCTGAGGCGGAAGAAAAGAAAAAAGCCAAAGCGGTATACAAAATAATTCCGCCTATTGGCCACGCCGCAATGCCAAACACGGTATACAATAAAACCCGATCAGATAATTTAAAAAGCGTGGAATGTTTTATGGTGCGCAAGAGTTGATTTTGTTTTTGGTTTGTAGTAATTAAAGTGCGCGGTCGGTCTTTGGTGCCGGCGGTTTCCAAAGAAAAAATGTCGCGGTTTAAAGCGTTAATGTTGCGAAAAAATTGAAAGAAAATACCCAAAAAAGCCACTGCTAATATCCAAGCCTGCCCGGTTTGTTGGTAAACTCCCCACGCCAAGCCTAATAAAATAAAACCGTCTTTTATTTTATCGCTGTGATAATCAAACCAGGCGCCAGCGCGAATTTTAATGCCTTTAATGCGCGCCAGTTGTCCGTCGCAACAATCAAACATAAAAGAGATGTGTAAAATCAGTACACCAAAAATAAGCGAACGATAATCGCCAAAGGCAAACAAAACAGCCGTCACCAGGCCTAATATTAAAGAGCCGGCGGTAAACCAATTTGGGGTAAGCGTTGGCAAAAAGCGGCAAGTAAAACGCACGGTCCAATTGGCCAGTTGAGCTGTAAACCAATAAGCCAAAAAACCGTCTTCTTTTTTTATAACTTCACGCGGAGAAGTATAAGGCGCGCTTATTTTGTATTTATACTTAGCGGTATTGTTCAACATATTCGGTATATTCTTGAATTGATCGGCGCACGGTTGCTTCATTCATATTTAAGTGTTCCAAAATAGTATAACGTTCCGGTCTGGTTGCCGGCGCTTTAAGAATGGCCTGAATAATTTCATCTTCTGTTAAATTGAGCTCCACATAAGTAAAAGGCAATTCGACAGATTTTAAAAATCCGATTAAAACAGTAATATCTTTTTTTCTCAAAAAATCCGCATAAACTGTACCAAAAGCAACCTGCAATCCATGCATGGATTTTCCCGGAAAAAGTAAATCAATGGCATGAGAAATTTCGTGTTCCGAACCGGAACAAGGCCGGGAATTGCCGGCAATATTCATGGCAATGCCCGCCAGAATCAGACCGTGAGTGAGTTTAGCCAAAAATTCTTCATTGCGCAGATTAAGCGTTAGGCCGCGGCAAGTTTGATAAATAAGCTCGGTGGCAGAATAAGCAATAGAAGCCGCAAAATCGTCCATATCTTCTTTGCCTTGGGCGTAAGCGAGTTTCCAATCAGAAATAGCGGAAAAATTGGAAATAAGATCGCCGATGCCCGCGCGGATATTTTGTGCCGGAGCATTAACGAGCATTTGGGTATCAACCAGTACGCCAATGGGCATGTTGACGCTTAAACTGCCGGTTTTACCATCTTCATTTTTGAGTACGGAAACAGGTGAACAAATACCGTCGTTGCTGGGGGTGGTGGGTACGGAAATATAATTAACGCGCGCTTTAGTGGCGGCGTATTTTCCCACATCCAGCACCCGGCCGCCGCCAATGCTGATGATTAAATCATTTCCTTTGGTTTGCACTTCTTGAGCAATTGCCAAAGCCTCAGCGACAGAGTTTTCTTTAACTAAAACGGTCGCGGGGTTATGAAAAGCGTTCACAATTTCATTGCCACCCAGCTCTAAGATATGTTGTTCAGAAAGAATTAAGGGTTTTTGAAAATTAAGATGATGTTCGTCCATTATTTTTCTAATATCTCTTAAAATTTTTGTTTCAATTTTAATAAAGAGAGGAATTTGAACGTTGCGTAAAATAACTGACATATTAAATAATTTTTTTAATTAAATCATGCGCCGTTGCCAAATCTTCGGGCGTGTCAATTTCCATCACGGGTAAATTGTCCGTAGAAATTTTTTTTATTTTGAAAGCATAATCATCAATAGCTTTTTGGATCGCGTCTTCATAATAAACAGACTCGTCTTTTTGCATCATGTCTTTGGTGGCATCTTGCAATTGTTGTTTGCTATCCGGAGAGAATTTTAACAAACCGACATATTCGCCTTCGGCTGTCAGCGGATCTAGGCTTTTGTGAATACGCACAATCTGATCGTCATTATCAACCATTACTTTCATTTCTTCCGCTCCCAGTTTTTTATAATCATCAATCAACATGGCATTTTTTTCCGGGGTGTGCAAAAGTTTTTTAATTAAATCCGAATGGAAAACAGTATCTGAATTGATAATAATCATCTCTTGATCAAAAAGATGTTGCGCCGCTTGCAGAGCAATCACATTGCCGGTTTCTTGATAGCGCTCAATAAACCATAAATCAAACGTGGTATCAGGATAATGTTCTTGATAGAGCTTCATAAAACCCTTTACATAATCATGTCCGTGGCCTGTCAGAATATCAAAATGAGTAATACCCGCTTTGTAAGCCGCGTCTAAAATATGTTCTAAGATCACTTTTTGATCCAGCTTTAAAAGAGTTTTGGGGATATTACAAGTTTTAGGGCGAAGACGTTTAGAGATTCCGCCGGCAATAATCACACCGCGCATATCACTTATTTTTAAGAATTATTTGACGCATGATATTTTTATCAAAAGGCTTAAAAAAGCGCAATAACCAAAGTAAAAACAGATAAACCATCATGCCCAATAATATTATCACGATAACATGAAGATAGGGCTTTGCCAAGAAAACCGCAAGACCCATGCCCACGGTGGCTGCGCCTACCGGCAAAATAGAGAGCAAATTGCGTCCCAGTGATTCTTGCAAAAAACGCGCTGAGTAAATTAGATAAGTACCGTCAATAACACACTCGGTGATTAAAGTGGCAATACCGGCTCCTAAAATTCCGTAAAATTTTATGAGAATAATATCCAAGATGATGTTTAAAACCACCGAAAGTAGCTGAATAGTCGCGCGCAATCCCTGGCGATCAGTGGTGGTCATGGAGTTGCCCTGAGAGATGCCTAAAAAACGCACGGATAAAAAAATACCCATGACCATTAACAGCGCGGAAGAACTTTGGTATTTATTATGATAAACCAAGGTCATAATTTGCGGCGCCAGCAGGGCAATACCCACTCCGGCCGGAATGCCAAAGGCGCACAAGTAACGCCACAAAGCATGGTTGATACGTTTGTATTGTTCCAAGTTATCTTTGCTGTAGCGATACATCAGGGGCATCGTTACTTGAAAAATCATTAAAGGAATAAACAAGAAAAAAGTGACAATATTGGAGGGAGCGGTATAAGCACCAACGGCTTTCGCGTCTTGCATGATGGAAATAATAATTTGATCAACCTGAAAATAAAGCATGAAAAACATGTTATACAAAGTGAAAACGTAAGACTGTTTAATCATCGGCCACAGCGCTGACAGTGAAAATTTTGGCTTAACATAACGCAGGGTGGCCAGCAAAAGAATAACTACCACCAAAACGTTAACCCACAACCTAGTATGCGCCAAAGCCAGCAAGCCGGTATTGGTGTTTTGGATAAAGCTAATAATCAAGATAGTGGTGATAAAATACAAAGCGCCGTTGGCAATTTCCATCAGGGCGACAAATTTCATTTCGAAAATTACCCGAAAGGCGCCCCGGGCCACTTTGCGAAATTCAAATACCAATCCGGCACCGCTTAAAATGGCGATCAATACCAAAGTGGTATAATCATAGTGAAGTCCGATGCCGATGATTAAAGTAAGGAAAAAAAAGAAAATAGAAAGAATAATTTCCACCACCAAGGTGTTGCCAAAATAAAGAGCCATCTTTTTTTCGTCGCGCGCCGCTTCTCGCACGATCAAGGTACTCATGCCCAGATCGTTTAAAGCTAAAAATACGTTAGACCAAGCCAAAGCCGTGCCGTACATGCCATATTCTTCCTTGGTAAGATAGCGCGCGGCATAAATCATGACCAGGGCGGTTAAAAATCTAAAAAGCGCTCGGGCGATCAGTAAATAAGTGGCATTTTTAAAGACTTTTTTAACTAAAGACATATTTTATATTATACGCTAAAAGTGTTATAATGAACACAGTTTGGTGAATTTTGTGAATTTAAAAAAATATTAACAAATTTTAATTTTATGCCTCAAATTAAAGGTACACAAACTGAGAAAAATTTACTAAAAGCTTTTGCCGGTGAATCTCAGGCCAGAATGCGTTATGACTATTTTTCCAGGCAAGCTCAAAAAGAAGGCTTAGAGCAAATCAGCGGTATTTTTGCCGAAACGGCTTTGAATGAAAAAGAACATGCCAAAAAATTTTTTAAATTTTTAGAAGGCGGCAATACGGAAATTATTGCCACCTATCCGGCCGGAAAAATTGGCAATACTTTGGAAAATTTGCAAGCGGCCGCGGCGGGAGAGCATGAAGAATGGACACTGCTGTATCAAGAATTTGCCAAAGTGGCGCAAGAAGAAGGATTTACAGAGGTGTCTGTGGCTTTTAAAATGATTGCCGCCGTAGAAAAAGCTCATGAAGAGCGTTATCAAAAACTTTACCAAAATTTAGAACAGGGAAAGGTTTTCGTACGTGAAAATAAGCTTATTTGGAAATGTCGCAATTGCGGATATTTACACGAAGGAGCCAGTGCTCCCCAAAATTGTCCGGCTTGTTTGCACCCGCAATCCTTTTTTGAAATCAAGGCCGATAATTACTAAAATTTTTATTTTAATTATACCAAAGATTCAAAAAGTTTTTGATAATTTAAAGCCACGTCCGGCCAGCGAAAGTTTTTTAAAGTGTAAATTTGAGCTTGTTTTCCAAAATTTTTGCGATCCACAGGATTTTGTTCTATCCAAACAGTTATTTGTTTAACAAAGGCTTCTGCATTTTGCGGTTCTAGCAAGATACCGTTTTTTCCTTGATGAATAGCACTGGGGATACCCTCTAAATCAGCGGCGATTACCGGCAAACCGTGGACGGCCGCTTCTAAAGCAGTAAACCCAAACCCTTCACTATCGTTTGCAACGGGAATATTGGGAGCGATAAAAATATCCGCTCCTTGATAAAGATTTTCTAATATTTCACTGTTGACTTTGCCTAAAAGACAAACGTTGTTTTGTTGTTTGGTTTTTTGAATAATTTTTTCAATATTTTTTTGTTCTAAACCACTGCCAGCCACCAAATAAAGCGGATTGTATTTTTGCAGTTTTGGCAAAACTTCTTCAATAAACCAGGCCAGACCTTTGCGGCGCACCAATCTGGCCACACTTAAAAGCAGAAGGCGATCTGGACTACAAGCTATTTTTTCACAAAGTTTTTTTCTGGCCAATTCTAAATCTGTATTTTTTGGCGCAGAAACACCATGCGGAATAACAGTTATTTTATTTGCCAAAATACCTTTGGTTAGTAAGAGTTTTTTTGTATACTCACTGACTGCTACATAATGATCAATGGCTTGAGTTTTTAACGTAAAGTTCAGGAGTTTTTGGTATAACCCCCAAAAAGCATTGTAAGTAAGCTCTAAGGCGTGCACGGTTACCACAATTGGTTTTTTAGTTAATAATTTTAATAAAGGAGCAATAAGCCCTAAAACCAAATCGCCTAAATGAAAAAGCGCGGTTTCTTTTTTTAAGAACCAAGTCTGTAATATTAGCAATGGCGCTGACCATAGAACATCTATTTGGCGTTTTCCGTGATGTAAAACTATTTTTTCATTTGGGTAATTTTTGGTCAATTCCCAGCTGAAAGTTTCCATTCCTCCTTTTTGCGGAGGATATTTACGAGTTAAAAAGGCAATTTTCATATTTTTAGACTAGCAGTAAAAGTCTTAAAAATCAACCAAATGTATTGGGCCACCACATATTGCACTCATGTTGATTAGCGACTAAGAATTGTACAGGTGATTGTAAGTTTAGACTCCAGTGTGGTCTTTGACCATT
>Ga0208373_1000182_pt1 | contig 118959 bp, 113 predicted proteins | sample RifOxyC2_FD_184036 | JGI IMG/M metagenome (GOLD analysis project Ga0208373, IMG submission 184036) | Soil microbial communities from Rifle, Colorado - Rifle Oxygen_injection C2 (SPAdes) | ecosystem: Environmental > Terrestrial > Deep subsurface > Rock core/Sediment | place: Rifle, Colorado... | reverse complement strand
CCGTTGGTACAGGTGCGGGTTTGTGGGGTGCAGGTTGCGGGTGATATTACCGAGGGGGTTTGATATGCGGTGGTTGAGTTACCACTGGTAATGGTGCCTCCCCAGGGGAGAGTGCAGGGGGATGCAGGGGGAGTACTTTCACGTTTTTCCAAAGGGAACCATTGGGACCCAGGCACAGTAGACCATCCAACCGTATATATTGCCGAAGCATTAGCGGCCACACCAAAGGCAGCACTAGAAATACCTTCTGGAATTATTTTTTGCCAAATGAGGTCACCAGTACTCAATGAGCGCTTTTCAGTCCGCCAATTCATATTTCCAGCATTCGCGTAAGTATCCGAACCGACAATATAGACACCTGAACTGTTGATAGCGATATCTCGGGCAACACCCCAATAAATGTTCGGAGGGGGTATTTCTTTTTGCCACAAGATATTACCGGCGTTCAATGAACGTTTTTCGATACGCCAATTAGAACCAGCGGTACCTGCGATATATACTCCTGAACCGTCCACGACGACACCTAAAGGGGCGTCACCATAAATGGAATGATTTATTGTCTGCACCCAAAGAAGGTCGCCGGTAGCAGGGGAATGTTTTTCAATACGCCACTGTGTGTCGGTATAATAAAAACCAAGGCTTACAAATTGCTCTCCTACGATATATACACCCGAATTATCCACGGCAACCTTGTGAACAGTATCCTTGCCAACACTTGGATTACTTGTCTTCGCCCAGAGAATGCCACCGGTAATAGGGGAGCGTTTTACAATACCCCACTGTGAATTACTTACATTCATCATCTGCCCCCAGGTAGGATCCCACACTGAAGTTGTCCCCAAAGAAGCCTCATCAGATACAACATACACGCCTGAATCATTTACCGCAATGCCATGATTACCATAATTTTCACTAGCAAAATTCACCCAACTGGGATTAATGTAATCATCTGTTTTTTCCCAGATGATATTTCCATTGAGCAAAGAACGTTTTTCGGTTCGTTGTGATCCACCATAGCTAACCGGTCCCGTAGTATATACCCCTGTCAAGTCCGCAGCGATATCTACTGGTACGCCATTATCAAGAAAAGTTTTCTTTTGCCAAATGAGAGCCCCTCCGTCCAGAGTTCTCTTTTCAACATACCAATCACCGAAGTAAATACTAGAAAAATAATACCCTGCAAGATATACTCCAGTTGAATCGACCGTGACGCCGCCATAGGGAGCGCCGCCAAGCGATGAAGAGATGTTGGTTCTCCATACCAGATCCCCATCTGCCGCATATGCGTGAGATGAGGTCATGCAGAGCACCGCGAACACAAACATGGAGAGAAGCTTTTTTACCCAGTGCATATTTTCAAATTGTTTTTTCATGATAGTAGTTGACGAATAGTCTATGGTGCCTGTGTCACCCGGTCCACTCCTGGTACTCCTCCCTGCTGGAGTGCCATCATACAGACCATGTTGAAAACGTCGGATTTCTTGGCCTGGCAGGCTTCGGCAAGCTTTTGAGTATCGCCCCGCTTAATCGCGGGAGCGATTGTCGCACAATCCGCCTTTGCGTCATCTCCGCGAAGGAGGGCGCAATTGAGCGGTTGCGGTTTTCCATCCGATGTGGGGTTCATCATACTCTGGGTGTGATATACATTCCAACACTGGTTTGCTTGTGTGGTGTCGGTATCTTGGTCACAGAGTTTCGGATCCTGTTTCTTTTGTGCTAGTCCGAAAAAGTAGGAGCCTTCGCACTCCTTCTGCAATGTTTCGTTTTGGGTCTCGCGGCAAATGCTCCTGTCTTCTCTTTCTATGGATTTTTGAGAGATTACTTGGCGCTCACAGCTCTCTCTCGAAATGAGCTCGTTGTCGAGATATTGGCAGAAAGAAATATCTTTAGTCTCCTCTGCTTTCTGTAAAGCGATATTGTTGATGCAGACCTTTTTGTACATATCGTTTTGTACCTGGTCGCAGGCTTTCATATCCCCTGCTTTAATGAGCGGTGCTATCTGCTCCTGGAGCATTAGCTCTTCTTGGGGATCGAGTTTTGTCTCGAGGGCTGTCCTCGCAGGTTTCATATTTAGAAAGATGGCAGTGAATAGTACGACAAAGACAACCACACTAAAAACTATTGGTGCGTACTTAACAATATTGTTTTTCTTTGGTGAACCATCGGTGGAAATATTTTCATTCATGATACAAAAAGTATATCACAAGCACATCTCGACACAAACAAAAAATCGCGCACCATGCGCGATTTTTTGTTTATGACGGATTGAGTGCTGACGGAGTGTACTTGTTTGAAGGATCCCAAAGTACCCAACTAGAGAGTCCCGAATCGTATGTTGCTTTGATTTGCGCGCGAACCTCGACAGGGCCGTAATTGCCACCGTAATCAAAATCTTGAAGCCATGGGCGCATCTTGTCACGCGGGTAAACATCTTTTGTGTAGACCACTGGCGTTGTGGTACCCACCCGCACGCCACCAAAGTGTTCAACGGTTGTAATATCTGCTGCCGCACGATCGGCCCCTCGTGTCATTACAAACTTGATAAGGTCGTAGACGTGAGTGTTGGGATTTTTCCAGCCGTTAAAATTGGGCGGGTAGTGCGAGGGATATACCATCGGCATCACGTAATCAAAATACGGCATCGCGCGTTCAAGGACCTGTCCAATGTTTAGGTCGTCGGTGTTAGTTGTCGTCATACCAAAGAGGTCGACGGAGATGACCGCACCTGATGGTTTTACCTCCTGACTCAAGTATGAAAAGAAATTTTCAAGGGCAACGGCTTTAGGAGTGTTCTTTGTCCACGGGTACGCGATGTCCTTCATATTGCCGTCCGAAGGAAAACGAATGTAATCGAAGTTTATCTCATCGAACCCTACCGAATAGGCGTCGTGTGCGAGCGCTGCAATATACTCCCAGTATGGTTTTGCGGAAACATCAATAAAGGCTAGACCTTTGCGGTCTTTCCAAACACCACCGTCTGAGGCACGCTTGACTGCGAGCTCGGGGTGCGCCTTGGTATAGTACGGATCCTGAAATACGGTAACGCGCGCGATAGCATAAATACCTTTTTCATGAAGCGATGCAACAAATGCCTGCATGTCTTTCACACGACATCCAGTCCCCTGAGTGTCCGTAAGCTTGGGATCGGTAGGCTCATAAGCGATAGTTCCCGTGTAGTCTTTGACATCGATCACAACGGCGTTGAGCTCCGTGTCGTCAATCATCTTTACCATTTTTGCGCGTAGCGATGGCGTAGACGCATAACACGCACTCATATAAACACCCTTGAGTGGTTGAGGGGTATCTATGTGTGTCACCACAATCTCGGGCTTGACGATAGCTGGTTTTTCTACAACAGCAGAGGTCGACATCTCTCCTCCAACCTGTGCAACCTTTTTTTCTGCTTTGACTTGTCCCTCTTGTTGCTTCTCTTGTTGTCCCGCTGTGTAGTCAACCGAAAAAAGCATCGGCATAAAATAAAAGACGGAAAATGATCCGACTGCAAATGTTCCCGCCATTAAAAAATTCTTGTGCTTGCGATTCATGAGGTTATGGTCGTGTCTTCAGGAGGAAGAGGAAGCGCCTGATCTGCTTCGTCGATGAGTTTTTTGCAGTTACTGCAATAGGTAACCGAAGAAAGGTATCCGATTACTACAACACCTAACCCAGAAAGGACGAGGAGGGTTGTGCGCAAAAATGGAGGAAAACCTGATGCGGCAACCACGATCACTAAAATACCGAGAAAAATTATTGCTGTATGCTTTGACATATGCCTAGTGTACCAAATTGGGCAGAATATGGAAGTTAGAATATAGAATAGAGAGTTGCCTAGATTCCGTATTCAAAATACTATATTCTACCCTCCACGATCACGACAAATTCGCCGCGCACACGATCGGGGTTTTGGGTAAAATGCGCGCGTACTTCTGTGGCCGTACCCCGCACAAATTCTTCATGAATCTTGGTGAGCTCGCGTGCGACAATGACGCCGCGATCGGCTCCACAGAATTTCTCAAGCGACTCGAGTGCTTTTTCAATACGATGTGGCGATTCATAGAATGCCATCACACGTGAGGATGCGGCAATCTCTTTAAAGAGTGTCTCGCGACCTTTTTTGTGCGGAAGAAACCCAAGGAATGTGAACTCTGCAACCGAAATACCTGCCGCTGAGAGGGCTGTAATGAGTGCTGACGGTCCGGGGATAGGCACGATGACAACCGCGTCACCAAACTTCTCGCGCACCTGTGCAAGAAGAAGCGAACCGGGATCTGAAATGCATGGCGTCCCCGCATCTGATACCAGCGCAAGGTTTTTCCCTTCTTCAAGGAGTGCCAAAATTTTATCTGACTTTGAGAGCTTTGACTGCGCATGGTAGCTCATCTTTGGTGTCGCGATGTCGTATTTTGAAAACAAGCGCGCGGTCATCCGCGTGTCTTCACACAAAACGAGGTCAACCTCCTTGAGTACCCGCAAAGCACGCAAGGTAATATCCTCGAGGTTGCCGATCGGTGTGCCGATAACAAAAAGTGTTGCCATAAATTATTTAATAAGTGCTTCCCCTATTTTATGAATATCCCCTGCGCCCATGGTGACTATAATATCACCTTTTGCCTCGGTTTCGCGGAGGTAATTTTCAATGGTTATAAAATCAATCATCGCCCATACGCGAAGCCCTGGGGTCTTTTGTTCATCCATAATGCGCTGCGCAAGAATCTCTGCAGTAACAGTCGGGTCACTCGCCTCGCGCGCTGCGTAAATCGATGCGACAATCACTTCATTCGCGTCACCAAAACTTTGAGCAAAATCATCAAGCAAAAGCTTGGTGCGCGAGTATAAGTGCGGTTGAAACACGACACGAATGTTCCCTTCCGGATACTTTGCGCGAAACCCCTGAAGAGTTGCTTTTATCTCTGTAGGGTGATGCGCGTAATCATCGTACACCAGCGAACCCGAAGCAGTGACCCCCTTGTTCTCCATGCGTCGCCAGGTACCTTCGAACTTTGCAAGAAAGCTCACTGCCTCCCCTTCTTCGACGTCCAACAGCCGCGCTACCACAAGCGCCGCTTTTGCGTTTTTAATATTATGCTCCCCTGAAACAGCGAGTTCTGTATTAAGATTTTCCTTTGTGTAATCAACGATATGCGCAACTGCTTTCGCAAGCACGGGTGCTACGAGAGGGTCATTGGGATTGCATACAACAGCCCCCGACGCGGGAACTTTTTGAACAAGCTCGGCGAATGCCGTTTGTATCCCCTCAATAGATCCGTAATAGTCGAGGTGATCGTTGTCGATATTGGTAATAACCAAAATCTCTGGCGACAGATTCAAAAAAGAACGCTTGTACTCGCACGCCTCGACGACAAAAATATCACTCGTGCCGGCAATAAAATTTGAACCCGTTTTTTTAAGCAGACTCCCTACAATGACCGTTGGACTCTGATGTGCACCTACGAGCACATCGGCAATCATTGCGGTTGTGGTAGTCTTGCCGTGCGTACCTGCAATAGCAACCGTGCGCATACCGCGCGATATCATACCGAGCGCCTCAGGATATGAATAGGTTGGTACTTCCCTCTCGCGCGCAGCGCGCAGCTCGGGATTTTCGTCGGGTATCGCAGGAGAATACACGACAATGCTTGCATCCTCGGGCAGGTGTGCTGCATCATGCCCGAAAAAAATATGCGCGCCGAGTGCGGTGAGTTTTTCGGTTACTAACGATGGTGCACGGTCTGAACCACTCACGCTCACTCCCCGCTCGAGCATCATGCGTGCAACAGCCGACACACCGATTCCACCAATACCTATGAAGTGTGCGGCTTTGATATTACTGAGAAATGCTTCACTCATAGATTCTTCACAAATTTTACAAACTGATCACCACGATCAAATTCATTTTTAAAGACACCAAAACTTGCCGCCCCCGGAGAGAGAAGTATGGTGTCCCCTTTTTGGGCGCAGTCCTGAGCTTGTCGAAGGGCGTCCTTCATTGAACCAACAATAAAAACAGGGTACGAAGTTTTTTTAGGAATGAGGTCAAGGAGTTTTTCTGTTGCGGCACCCTCGATGAGTACGAGTCCTTTTACCGTCTTGTGGACAAGCTTTGCCATGTCGGTGTAGTCGAGCTCTTTGTCAGCGCCACCTGCAATGAGCACGATGTTCTTCCCCTCTTTCTCTTTAAGTGCCGTCAGTGCCACCCTGTTGCCGTCTGGTGTCGTGGCAGTGGTATCGTTGTAGTATTTCACCCCACCAACCGTACGAACAAGCTCCAGGCGTCCTGGCACACCCACAAAACTCTCAACTCCTTTTTTGATTGTTTGCAGATCGAGATCAAGCTCCTGACACACAGCCATAGCGCAGGCAATATTCGCTCGATTGTGCTCCCCCGGAATTTTTATCTTCCATGTTTTTGGTACGATATTTTTTCGTGCCACCAACACAATACTTTTTATTTTTCCTTTAAACAGCTCGGTAATTTCCTTTGCCGCCTGATCGCCCACAATTAGCGCGCCATCTTCGTTTTGGTATTTAAAAATATTTGCCTTGTCGTCAAAATATTTCTTCATGTTCCCCTTGTAGTAGTTCAGGTGATCAGGGAGAAAATTCGTAAAGACTGAAATGTGCGGAGAAATCTTGGCATCGCCAAATCCCTGCATTTGCCATGAGTCCAATTCGAGGATTACCACATCCCCTATCTTTATTTTTTTAAGGAGCGGGAGCGTTGCCATACCACGCACATTACCGCCAACAAAAACATGTCCTGGATACGCAATATCGAGTATATGTTTCAAAAGATGGGTCACCGTCGACTTACCACGCGTCCCCGTTACGCCGACAATCGTTGCGGGTGTGAACTTTGCAAACAGTGACGCATCCATCTCAACAGGAATATCATTCTTCTTCGCCTCGGCGATGTACGGAGAACCAAGCGGCACTCCTGCGGCCTTGATGACCATATCGCAATTTTTAAAGTCCTCGAGATCGTGTTCCCCGAGCACATAGCGAATGTTTTTAAACTTAGTGAGTTGTTTGAGCGAAGGGGCGAGCGCTTGAGTATCCTTAAGATCAGTAATGGTCAACTCCGCACCGAGCTCTGCAAGAAACTTTGCCACATTGACCCCACGCCCCAAAAGCCCGAGACCCAGCATGGTGATCTTTTTGTCTTTAAAAAAAGTTTTGTAGTCCATCTCGTTCATATCCCCCATCATAGCAGATACCTGGAACCATTGCGAAATAGGAGGTTTTCTGGTATATTCTCCAAGTGCTAGAAAGCGCGATTAGCTCAGGTGGTTAGAGCGCGTCACTGATAATGACGAGGTCCCAGGTTCGAGTCCTGGATCGCGCACCAAATATTGGGCCTAAGTGTGTTAACACTTAGGCCCTTATTTTTGGTAGGGTGAGACAGGACTCGAAAGACGGAGGCGGGCACACCGTGTACTCACGGGGTCGCCGACAAATCAGCAGATTTGTGTCCTGGACTCGGGGCCGCGAGTACTTAGTCGACCCAGTAGGTCAATTTGCTAATTGAAAAACGACTTAGTAACTCGGGGCCGAGTCCTGGATCGCGCACCAAAACAGGAAGTAAAAAAAGAAAAAAGCGAGGGGTAAACCTCGCTTTTGTTGTCTCCAAAAAAGGAATGAAAAAGGTGTTAGGCCTTACGGCGGGAAATACCCACAATCCCCATAAGCACCGCAAGCCCACTACTGAACAGCAGGATGGGTGCTGGCTCTGGTACCGGTGTCAAAAACTCTTGCCCCGACATAGAAGGTGCCGGGGTGAGGACTTTCATGACACCACTCCAGTCATAGGTGTCATAAGCACCACTCGTTGCTTGGTTGTAAAAACTTTGCGCCAAAGGGTCCATAACGACTGATCCGAGAGACATAATGTTCCAGATCGCTCCCTGCATCTGAGCACGCATCAAAGGCGTTGCTGACGCCGTTTGACTAAAAAGCCAGCCAGCCTGACTGTATTTTTGTGTGCCCAAAAACTTGGTACTGGCGCCACCCGCAACATCGGCGTACGTAAATTCATTTGCCGTCCATGACTGGCCATAACTAATGCCTGTCAGGAAATCGTCACACAAGGCGAGTGTATCCACTCCGTCGACTTTGACATTGTAGTACCCCGCATACACACCGTGGTATGGAACACTGGTGCCTTGGTTAATGAACTGTACATTTACTGCGACAGCCAAAGCAGGGCTCGACGTCATAGCCATCATCGAAATTACGGCAACTGACACAGCCAAAGATATTCGCTTCATTATCCACTCCTCAATTGCAAAAAGAACAAAAAATGCCGCTTTTGCGACTTTGTTATAATAGCACGAGAACCAGCAAAAATCAACCTGCTACTTAACGCCCCTTGAACTATCTTCACTTTTATGGCATTATATTAAGAGGTTTTCGGGTGGTACTCGAAAAATTTTGTTCTATCAACAACCAAGGAGAATAGGTATGCAAAGACAACAAGGACGGGGCAATCGTGGCACAAAAACAAATGACCGTGTTTTAAGACAACCGGGTACTTTTCGAAAAACACGAAGAATCTCAAGCCTTTTGAAACGGATCCATATGGTATCCGACAACATAAAGCGCAGCGTCCTGTTTGGCCTCATTCACAACTAAAAGGAGTACTCGAAATGAGACGGACTTTCTCCTACCTCGGCGCCATAATTGCAGCATCTCTTCGTGACGGAATCTTGCGTGGAGCCGATAACGAATTCCTGTTCCATGTTCGCCACAACGGTCACATTCGCCTACCCTTTGGACTAATCAGGGACACCAATCGACCGCTACGGCGCCCGCCCAAAAATTTGGAGCACCCCCGTAAAAAAATGCGCACAAAGATACGTGCCATGTTTTGGAACACCAGAGTGCTCCGCGGTAAATAACCCGACATTAAATTCACTTCAAACCCAAACATCCCGTTTGGGTTTTTTCTTTACCCAAAGAAAAAACCGCATTCGAAATGAACGCGGTTTGTGATTGAAGTATGGATTAAATCCAGACTTCGCGATATTTACCTTTTTGTGCTTTTTCGCACGACATCTTGCGACCATGATCGTCCGTTGCACGGACACACTTTTCGGTTACCCCCGAACGATATACGGTTGGGAGCGAAAACAAGGACTTCACCGAAAATACAAAGAATATCGCAAGGATAATGCAAATAACGGGCATAGCCATATTTGAAAGAACTTTCGCAAACATTTAAAACTCCTATTGAATAACCTAATACAAGTGTAGCACCTTTTGATTCTTTTGTCAAGTGCCTCCCCTGAAGGCGACACTGTAGACAACACAGAGTTCAAACAAGAAAACTGCATAAATGGCGACATCGTCGATCGTCACCGGCATCATATACGAGAGTTTTTTAAACACAATATTCTCCTCACCATAGACCTATTTCTATCCTACTATTTTTTATACCAAAAGCAAGCACAAAAAAAAACGCCCTTACCGGGCGTTTTTTGTTTTTCAACTGCAATATGTAAATTATCTAAAGATTTGATTTCGAGTATTCTTTCTTTTGTTCCGTTCTCCGCCTAACTTCTTCGTCCGTCTTAAAAGACAGGCGCCTAAGTCAGGTCTTGGGTGTAAGTAACCCTTCTTACACAGGGGGTCCCTTTTTGAGATGGGAGGACCTTCATCTTGATCTCTTGCGAGAAAAACCGACCAATTCAGAATATCGCGACCACGAGGGCGCACGATATCGTTATACTTTTGAATTGATTCACGACCAGCTTCCGCTAGCCGTGCCTTGTTACGACTTTGTCCTTGTTACCAAGCTTACCTTAGGCCCACACAAGGTGGGACTTCGGGCACTCTCGGCTCCCTTGACATGACGGGCGGTGAGTACAAGACTTGAGAACGTATTCACCGCGGTATAGCTGACCCGCGATTACTAGCGATTCCAACTTCATGGGGTCGAGTTTCAGCCCCCAATCCGAACTGGGGCCACCTTTCTTAGGATTAGCTCAGAGTTACCTCGTCGCGACCCGTTGTAGTGGCCATTGTATCAAGTGTGCAGCCCAGGGTATCAAAGGGACATGCTGACCTGGCGTCATCCTCTCCTTCCTCCCCCGCCTTAACTTTCGAAATATTAAAATTTCAAAGCCTAAGGCGGGGGCAGTCTCGTCTGACACATATAACAGACAACGAGGGTTGCGTTCGTTGACCCACTTAAGGGGACAGTTCAAACCACGAACTGACGACGGCCATGCATCACCTGCTCATAGATCCTTGCGGAGTTACCGAGTTTCCTTGGTCTTTCCTATGAGTTTCAAACCCTGGTGAGGTTCTTCGTTTACCATCGAATTAAGCCACCTGATCCACCGCTTGTGCAAGTCCCCGTCTATTCCTTTGAGTTTTAGCCTTGCGGCCGTACTTCCCAGGCGCTTCTCTTAACGCGTTAGCTTTGCCTCTCAGAGGGTCGATACTCCGAAAAGCTAGAGAAGATCGTTTAGGGCGTAGACTACTGGGGTATCTAATCCCATTCGCTACCTACGCTTTCGTGTTTCAGCGTCAGAAACGTGCCAGTTTGCTGCCTTCGCTTTTGGTGTTCCCCATGATATCAACGGATTTCACCCCTACACCATGAGTTCCGCAAACCTCTCACGCTCTCCAGTCGTGCCGTTTCATCTGCAGTTCTCCGGTTGAGCCGGAGGCTTTAACAAATGACTAACACGACCGCCTACACACCCTTTACGCCCAATAATTCCGGATAACGCTTGGGGTACTCGTATTACCGCTGCTGCTGGCACGAGTTTAGCAACCCCTTATTCATGAGATACTATCAAAATTTTCTCTCTCATAAAAGACCTTTACATCCCGAAAGACTTCTTCAGTCACGCGGCGTCGCTCCATCAGACTTTCGTCCATTGTGGAAGATTCTCGACTGCAGCCACCCGTAGGTGTATGGTCCGTGTCTCAGTACCATCGGTGGGGGCCAGGCTCTCACCTCCCCTAAGCGTCATTGCCTTGGTAGGCTTTTACCCTACCAACTAGCTGATACTGCGCAGGCCAATCCCAAAGCGATAAATCTTTACTCCGAAGAGACTATCAAGTATTAGCCCACCTTTCGGTGGGTTATTCCTGACTTTGGGGTTTGTACCTACGTGTTACTACCTCGTTCGCCACTGCCCTTGCGGGCCGTTCGACTTGCATGCCTTATCCACGCCGCCAGCGTTCATCCTGAGCTAGGATCAAACTCTTTGAAAAGAGATTGATTAACTCTCGAGAACGGAACAAAAGAAAAAATACTCTTTGTTTCGTTTTCACGAAGTGAAGTTGCTATGCCTCACTTCGATTTACTTTACTTTCTTTACTTGGACTTGCAATCCAATTTTTTGATGTTTACATTTATGCAGTTGTCAAAGTTCTTTTTATTTTCCGGCTGGCGTTTCCGCCCTCTGGATAATAAAAGCGCCTATTCCATAAGCGCTCTGGCAGTATATTCTTTTCCTTATAATAAGTCAAGCCCCAATTTTCTCTAGGAAAATTGGGGCTTTTTTGACTATTCTGAGGGGTTAGACCTATACGCGATTCTGCCTCTTCTCGAGCTCTACGAGGAGCGGAGACGCAATGAATACCGATGAGTAGGTACCTACGAAGATACCGATCCAAAGGATGAGCGAGAAGTCCTTGGTTGATGCGGGACCGTAGAAGTAGAGGGCAGCGAGCACGAGCATCACCGTGAGCGAGGTATTAATCGAACGCGTAAAGGTCTGACGGAGTGACGTGCCAACGGTTACCATAAAATCATTTGAAATCTTGAGTTTCAAATTCTCGCGGATACGATCAAACACCACAATGGTGTCATGTACCGAGACACCCATAATAGAAAGGAGGGCGACCACAAACAGTGTGTCGACTTCTTTACCAAGCCACACAAACACGCCTGCAGGGACGACGATGTCGTGAAGGAGCGTAAAGGTCGTAATAGCACCATACTTCCATGAGGAAATTGGCTCAGAGACATGGCGAAATGCATACGCAATAAAGAGCACAATACCGAGGATCACGAGAACGATAGCTATCCATGCCTTCGAACGGAGCTCTTTACCAATCGTAGGCCCAATTGAACTAAAGCGCTTTTCTTCCATTTGGACAGTACCACCAAGCGAAAGCGCACTGGTGAGGCCTTGATGATCTGCTTCCGAAAGAGCGTGGGTCTTAACCATCACGTCATTATCCCCTGCCAACTGAACACGTGCATCAGCAAATCCTGCGCCATCAAGCGAACCTTTAAGCGCTTCAAAGTCAGGGCGTGTCTCATAAGCAACTTCGATGATCGAACCGCCTTTAAAATCAATGCCGGCGTTGAAACCCTTGGTAAGCATTGCAAAGAACGAGAGGGCAATGACGATAGCCGAGAGCGTAAAGAAGAATTTTCGGTATTTTACGATAAACATGATGATTATTTTAGCTTAAAGAATCCACTGCCAAAGAGTGCGCGAACCACAGACCCATGACCCTTGAACGGAAGTGCGAAGAGAAGGACGCGAGAAATGGTGATAGCCGAGAACATTGAGACAATAACACCGAGACCAAAGGTGAGCGCAAAACCCTTGATGAGGCTTGAGCCGAACCAGAAGAGAATAATGGCGGTAATGATACTCGAGATGTTCGAATCACGAATAGACGTCCATGCGCGGTCGAAACCTTCTCGAACAGCATCGTGCACGCCGTGGCCTTTGCGAAGCTCTTCTTTTGTGCGCTCAAAGATGAGGATGTTGGCGTCTACTGCCATACCAATAGAAAGAATGAAGCCTGCGATACCTGCTGCCGTGAGCGTGATACCAAAGAATTTAAAGAGAACGAGCATCAAGATGACATAGATAGCAAGGGCAACCGTTGCAACGACGCCAGGAAGACGGTACCAGAGAACAAGGAATCCAGCTACTACGACAAGACCCCACATAGCTGCTAAAATCCCAGCGTTGAGCGCTTTTGCTCCAAGAGGTGCAGAGATTGTCTCGGTCGAGAGGAGTTCGAGCTTATCAACAGGGAGGGCGCCTGAGTTCAAGCGACCAACAAGTGTTTTTGCCTCTTCAGGGGTAAAATTGCCAGTAATCTGCGCTTTGCCACCAAGAATTGCCTCGCGTACGACTGGTGCAGAAATAGGCTCGTTGTTGCCAAGGTCGCGGTCAAGGTAAATTGCCACCGTCTTTCCAACATTTTCTTTGGTGATTTTTGCAAAGAGGTCAGAACCTTCTTTGTCGAATACAATAGAAACAATCGGCTCACGGGTCGTTGGGTCAAATTCAAGGTTTGCGCGATCAAGGAAGCGGCCATTAAGTTCGGTTGGAACGTAAGGACCAGCAAGAAGTTCTGCAGGAATCACGAGAGGCTTCCCTGCTGCTTGATCAGCTTTGAATTTTTCAACCGCATTGTTGTATGCCTCGAGCTCTGCTTTTGAGCGCTCGGTCATAAACTCAAGCTTCGGTGTCTGACCGATCATTTCGACAGCACGCTTTACATCGGTAATACCAGGAAGCTCTACGATGAGGCGCTCCTCTACAGGACCAGTGATACCACCTTTTTCCTCAATCTGTACGATAGGTTCAGAAACACCAAAGGTGTTGATACGACGCTCAATGACGTCACGGAGTGAATCCATCGCGTCTTTGACCTCAGCTGGTTTTATCGAAGTGACATCAGCCTGGTACACAAGCTGTACACCACCTGAAAGATCTAGACCAAGCTTGAACGGGAATTTCTGTGCAAAATCCTGCCCGTAAACTACTTTGCCTTCATGAAGCTTTGGCTCCGAAGCATAAATTAAAAAACCCAACCCTCCGCCAATAATCAAAAGAAGTAATGCCCCAATTCGTGTTTTCCACATAATGGCTTTAGTATAGAGATTTTTCAGCTTTTGGCAATTGACGAACCGAAAAACGTATTCTGTAGAAATAATAGACAGAGGCGCCAATAATAGCCCCAAGGATCCATCCGCTCAGAATATCAAACGGCCAATGCACACCGACGGCAATACGCGCCAAACCAATGATCAGCGCTCCCAAAAAATATACGAGCGCGAGTTTGCGGTGGTAGAAGAAGAGTGATGCCGCAAGCGACATATAGAACGTCGCGTGACCTGAAGGAAACGAGTCCCCTCCCCCATGCGTATACAAAACGTGTGCTTCCGTGAGCACTTCAAAAGGACGTGGGTTTGGGACAAGCATTTTAATGACCTTTGAGAACACATATGCAGCTATTGCGGCTGCGAGCACCACGAATAGGTCACGCGCTCCCTGTTTTTTGTCTTTGTGGAACACCAAAAAAATAATCAATCCACCCAAGAGCAAATACCCAAACCAGTTGCTCAAAAAGACAAGGAAGAGGTCTAAAAAAGTATTCTGTCCAGCGAGGTCGTTAAAAATGCGAAAAATTTGTTCGTTCACCCCATTAGAGGCCGCGGTCGCAATGAGTGCTTGCTGTTCCATAGTAAAAAGTTTAACAAAAAAAATAAAAATACTACAACTCAAAACCTGACGACCGCGACCTGTCTCTAACGGGGTTCATAGTATTGCCTAATTTCCGCTCCGTGAAAGGAGCGTCTTAATAGTCTTGAGTGCGATCGTGAGATCGAGCATAAACGAGCGATTCCTGATGTAATACAGGTCGTACGAGAGTTTGGTACGCGTGCGATCCACATCAGCCGTACCACGCGGCACGTTGTAATCCTTGATTTGCCCCCACCCTGAAAGGCCTGGGGTGACGAGATGGCGCACTTTGTAGTACGGTATCTCCTTTTCGTAGACCTTCACAAGTTCAGGAAGTTCGGGGCGCGGACCAACAAGAGAAAGATCTCCTTTGACCACGTTCCAAAGTTGGGGGAGCTCGTCGATGCGGGTTGCCCGCAATAATTTCCCGATGCGGGTCACCTTGTTGTCGCCATCCGAACTGCGCGCCATGCTGCGGAACTTGATGATCTTGATGACCGTATTGTTCTTTCCCATACGGTCCTGAAAAATAAAGACTTTTTTATGGTCATCTAGCTTGATGGCCAGAGCAACCAAAGGATAGAGCGGTAGCGACAAAATACCGAGAACGAACGCTGTGGTCATATCCATAATGCGCTTCAAGATATCATAGCCTGCGTGCGATGACGAAGAAATGTTCTCCAAAAACCAGCTGTAACGAACGAGCGAAAGGGGGATACGCTCAAATACTTCCTCGTACACCTTGTGCATATCATGAAACCGCACGCCGGAAAAAATGAGGTTATAGAGTGCAGGCAAGATCGCCTCAGCTTTTTCGTTACGCAGGTCAATGACAACTGAAGTGATCTTTTCGCTATAAATGCGGTTAATGATCTCAGCCTTGAAGTCGATACCTTCAATGTGCGACAAGTCTACCGAGGAAACAAAATTGAGGTTATAGCGTCTATTGGTGTTGACCTCGTCTTTGAGCGTGCGCATTTCGTCGCCGGAGCCAATGAGGATGGCCGCCTCTTGACGCTTGATACCGAACAACGCTGGACCAAGAAGGCGCCACAATACGATGAGGACTGTCGAGGCAACAAGATAAAGTACAAGAATCGTCTTGGGCGTAATACCAAGATAGGGAGTGAAGAGGTAGAAGAATATGACCGCAATGAGGCTATTAGCGATTTGCGCATTAAAGATCGTACTCGGAAGTTTCTTTTCGAATACGAGTGCATGCTTTTCATAGAGTCCTGCAATAAAAAAAGTGAACATCCACAAAAGTGAGAGTGGAATAAGCGAAGAGGCGTAAGCACTGAGTGTGGCAAATGACGGCATTTCCGCAGCACGGACCGCAAGTGCCAACCAAAAAGCAACCGCAAGGGAAACAAGGTCGCCAAGGAACAAGATGATCAATTCCCTTTTACTTCCAATGGTCATATAGTTTTTAAATCCTAGCACATTTAGGGTATAATTCCAGTACCCATGCAAGAAAACCCACAGAAAACAAAGGTGCTTTTTATTATCACCAAATCCAATTTTGGCGGCGCACAGCATTATGTTTATGACCTTGCACGAGAACTCCCACAGGAAAAGTTTGAGGTGGTGCTCGTCTGTGGCGGCGCAGGGGCCCTCGTTGAGAAGCTTGCCGCAACCAAGATTCGAACCATCCTTGTCCCCTCTCTTGTTCGAGATGTAAGCCTGTTTCGGGACCTCGCAAGTTTTTTCGCGCTTTGGAAATTATTCCGCACCGAGCGACCGAATGTCGTACACTTAAACAGCGCCAAGGCAAGTGGCCTCGGGGCTCTCGCCGCACGTTTTGCCGGCATACCTAACATTGTTTTTACTGCTCACGGTTGGGCCTTCAACGAGGATCGTTCTTTCTTTTCTCGCGGAGCAATCAAGCTTCTTTCGTGGCTGACGGTTATGCTCGCCCATAAGACTATTGCTGTCTCAGCGGCTGTACGCCATGACACACAAAGCTGGCCATTCATTAGCAACAAAGTAACCACTGTCCGCAACGGGATTGAGGGGGTTTCGTTTCTCTCCCGGGAGGAAGCTCGAGAGAAACTCCATCTCCCCCTCGACTCATTTGTTGTCGGCACTATCGCTGAACTCCACCCCAACAAGGGGTTAGCCTATGCAATCGAAGCCGTTGCAACACTCACCTCAAAAAACCCTGACGTTTACTACATTATTTTAGGAGACGGCGAGGAAGAAGCGCGCCTAAATGCTCTTGTGAGGGCACGGGGGCTCCAAGGACGCGTGTTGTTACCTGGATTCGTGAACGACGCGTCTCGCTACCTCAAGGCGCTTGATTGCTTCCTTTTGCCTTCCATAAAAGAAGGTCTGCCGTATGTCATTCTGGAAGCGGGCCTCGCAGCACTGCCTGTCATCGCAACGACGGTTGGTGGTGTTCCCGAAATCATCGAGGATCAGAGAACAGGGATTCTTGCATCCCCACATAACACAACCGCGCTCGCGGGAGCCCTCGATCAACTTATTGCCTCCCCCACCCTTCGCACATCCCTCGGCACTTCACTCCACAAAAAAGTTACTTATGATTTTTCACTTGACCAAATGATCGCCAGCACTAGCGCACTTTACAAAAAGACTGCTTAACTAAAGTACTTCACACACCTAAAAACTCATTTTTAAGTGCACTCCTATGTGCGGGGCGTGCGCGATTTTTCATACTGACGAGAAGTCCTAGCGCAGTAAATTCTATCAAAAGATGTGATCCACCAAAGCTCATGAATGGCACCGCGACACCTGTCACCGGCATAAGACCTATTGCCATACCGATATTTACCACAAAGGGTGCAATGATAGAGACTGCAACACCCATACCATAAAGCATTTCAAAGTTTGTTGTCCCCACCAGGGCAATCAAAAGAATACGGCCAATGAGTACTGCAAAAATACCAAAAAGAATAAATACGCCAATGAGTCCCCACTCTTCTGCAAATGCTGAAAAAATAAAGTCTGTTTGATATTCTGGAAGAAACCGCAAGCGTGACTGCGTACCATACCCAACCCCTTTACCCAAAATCTGCCCCGACCCCACGGCTATTGTTGATTGATAAGCGTTATACCCTGCCCCACGAATATCTGCAAGCGGATGAACAAACGTGGCGATACGGGCTTTTTGGTATGGCTTGAGTACTCCCATCCACAATCCACCAAAAGCAATCGCCCCTGCGAGAAACACAAGCGTGATATGTTTTTTCGAGACCCCTGAAACTAGGATCATCCCGAACCATATGAAAAATATAATCATCGCCGACCCAAAGTCTGGCTGAAGAAGCACGAGGAGGAACGGAATAAAAGCATACACCCCTGACACAATGATGTGGCGAAAATGTGCAATCTCCACATGGCGCCGTGAAAAATATTTTGCAAGAATCAGCACCAAAAGAAGCTTCATGGCGTCGGCCGGCTGAAAAGCGAACGAGCCAAACTTAAACCAACTTTGCGCACCTTTTGCCACATGCCCCAACCCAAAAAGAACAAGGAGGAGTGCTGAGGCAATGACGAAAAGTGCCACCAAAACGTTGGTACGCTTGAGCATATCGGTATCCACACGCGTTGCGAGAGAAAAAGCTATCAACGCCACCGCAAGCGAAATGAGCTGCTTTTCAAAAAAAAGATTCTCTCCCGTAAACGCATTCATCGTAATAAGCCCCGCAGCAACAATAAGAAGCGCTGGAATGAGCAGCATCCAATCAACGGACATTTTACGAGAAAACACCTCGTGCACCAGGGTAAAAACTTGCATAAAAACTATTCAGAAAAGACCGCTCGCGGGGTAATAATTATTTCGGTTATAAAATTCTCTTTTTTGCACACCTCTTCAGAAATATTTTTGTATACCTCCTGCAAAGCTGCAGCGGTTGGTGCTTTGAAATAAAATGCCGGGGTGGTGGCGATGCGGTCTCTTAGGAATTCCTCACTAATACCTTCTCCTAATGCGATCGCATACACTGATATTCCCGCAGTGCGGATGGCATTCGCCTGGCCAACTGCATACTCACTAGCATACGCAGTATTTTTTGGATTTGCAGGATCGAGAGGCCTATTGGCATCGCCGTCAGTAAGCACTACAATAACGCGCTTAGCCTTTTTTGTATGTCGTTCACTATTCAACTCCGCAAAGGCACTTTTTAGCGCATCGCCGACATTGGTATGCTGCAATGAACCTTTTTCTATGGAAATATCTTCCACTGACTTACGCACCGCATCATGTTCAAACGAAAGCTCATGGTCGATAGGGTCAGATTGTGTGGTAGCAAACGATACTAACCCTACCTTATCGATAACATCAGCCTCATCGACATATGTTTTGGCGGCATTTTTTGCCGTGGTAAGAGGTTCGGGTGGGTTTTTCCTGCCCACATTCATACTTCCCGACCGATCAAACACGAGCATCGTATCAACAGGCGTGGTACAAATACCCCCCCGAGGATTTTTAGTAAAGCGCGTAGGCCACGTAAAGAAGATCTCCTCTGTACCACCCCTAACAACCCCTTCAATATATGTGCGCGAAATAGCAAAAGGGTTGCGCGCTGGGTCATAAATAACCGCACCAATAGATGCATACCCAGCATCGTTTACAAGATCGGTATTAAGAAGCATTGCATCAAAACGTGGCTTGGTGTCAGTATTTTTAAGTGTCTGATTCTTGGAAACCAACGTAGACTGCACCGCTTGTGCTTTAGTCCACCGATTCAAATCCTCAGGCATGAATTCAACTTCAACCCTGTCTGGTGTGGTTGAAGCAGATACGTTCCCAACAAAAATAAGGTTGGTGCTCATAGGAGGTATTTCAACAGATCCTTCTCCTTCTGCAAGAATCACGCCAGTACTATCAAACATTCGCAGGGTATACCGTGCATTTTTGATTCCAGCATTAGGGTTTGGGTTTTCTATGTAAGCACCTAAGTCATATCGCCCCGGCACAACCTGAAACGCTTTAGCCCAAACAACCCGGAGGTCCTTTACTTGGCTTCTACAGTAGAGGGCACAAGATCCTCCACAATCCACCCCAACCTCGTCACCATTCTGCCTTTGATCAAAGCATGTAGGGGTAGGGTTAATCTTGCGATATACAGGATATGCAGCAAGAAGAATTATCGCTGCGGCAAATGCCAGTGAGTACAAGACCTTTCGCTTTTGAGACCATTCCATACTTCTATCATAGCAGACAATGCGATACGAAAAAAGGCGAATGGACACATTGTGTCCATTCGCCTTTTTATACTCACGATTGAATCCTTTAACCTGGCGGCAAGCTACTTTCCCCTTACGAGTATCATCGCCTCAAGAGAGCTTAACTGCTGAGTTCGGAATGAGATCAGGTGTTTCCTCTCCGATGAACCACCAGATTAAAATATTCAATCGCTTGTTGTTTTTATATTATTTTGTACATCACCGTTTCCTCACAGAAACGGTCGGGGCGAGTGGATTCGGACCACCGACCTTCCACCAAAGGTGGACGCGCTACCAGCTGCGCTACGCCCCGATGCGTATAGATGCAAACAATAAACAAGCACAGGTAAAAGAATCGTAATCAAATAGAAGCAGCTTGCGCTCTTATATTTGCGTCCTTGACTCGGAAATGGAAAAGATTACTTTTCCATTTCGCTCGTCTGACGTAGCAAATAATGATTGTGATTTTCAAATTCCCAGTAAGAATCGGCGTATTAGTACTCCTCGGCTGAAGCGATTACTCGCCTTACACCTAGAGCCTATCAACGTGATCATCTCTCACGGGCCTCAAACGAATTCTGATCTTGGGGTTAGTTTCCCTCTTAGATGCTTTCAGAGGTTATCTATTCCCGACATAGCTACGCTGCGGTGCCCTTGGCAGGACAGCAGCCACACCAGAGGTCAGTTCACTCCGGTCCTCTCGTACTAGGAGCAAATCCCCTCAAAATTCAACGCCTGCAGTAGATAGGAGACCAACCTGTCTCACGCACTCATGTTTTACATCATACTTTGGTCCCCAACCTGTATGAACCTCTCTTACGAGAGGGATCGGACTATAGCATCGCCTTACTTTTACGTAAGGGTGCTGACGTTTAGTCTCTACGGGTACAATGTTCTCCATTGCTTCCCTCGGAATTGTCCTTCGATTGCTCGTTAGGATTTTCCCGATATTAGTCAGCTTGTCTGAATACATCACTGTATTCAGCCGCCGTGATTATGATGTCATTGTTGATGAGTTTAGTCTCATCGCCTCGGGTTCAAACTAAGAGAAGTCAATTATAAAGAAGATAATCGCACTATCTTTATAATTCACTCCTCTACGGTTTGAACCCAGCTCACGTATCTTTTTAATTGGCGAACAGCCAAACCCTTGGAAGCTTCTCCACCTCCAGGATAAGATGAGCCGACATCGAGGTGCCGAACTCCGCCGTCGATATGAACTCTTGGGCGGAACTAGCCTGTTATCCCCGTGGTAGCTTTTATCCGTTAATCTTCGACCGCGTCTAAAGCGAATCGTCGGTTCACTATGCTCTGCTTTCGCACCTGCTTGACATGCCCGTCTTGCAGTTAAGCCCTCTTTTGCCATTACGCTATCGGCACGGTTTCCATTCGCGCCTAGAGGACCTTAATAGACTCCTCCGTTACTTTTTAGGAGGAGAGCGCCCCACTCAAACTACCTGCCAGATACTGTCCCCTTACGTTTTTTCCGTATAGGTTAGAATATGCCTCGAATAAGGGTGGTATTTCACTGTCGGATCCACAACCCCCGAAAAGGTTGCTTCAAATCCTTCCACCTATTCTACGCAGATACAAAACATATTCAATATCAAGCTATAGTAAAGCTCACGGGGTCTTTTCGTCTAACTGCAGGTAACCGGCATCTTCACCGGTATTGTATTTTCACCGAGCTGCTTCTCGAGACAGTTCCCCAGTCATTACGCCATTCGTGCACGTCTGAACTTACCAGACAAGGAATTACGCTACCTTAGGACCGTTATAGTTACGGCCGACATTCACCAGGGCTTATATCAGCCAGCTCATCCTTGCGGAGTCACCACCAATATTTAACCTTCTGGCATTGGTCAGGCGTCACCCCATATACATCCTCTTACGAGTTCGCATGGAGCTGTGTTTTTGGTAAACAGTTGCCAGGGAATCTTTCGCTGCGGCCTCCACCACTTTATTTTCAAAGTAGTTGAGTCCAAGAAAGTTTGAACAACATTTTTTGTGCATACAATAGCTCTATTGTATGCACGGTTTGTCTCTCGATATGGCACTATTCTTTAATAATTCCCTACTGCAATTTCTATTTTTCGGCTACGACTTCGAGAAAAATCTTCAGCATATACCTATATGCTTCGTATTTTCCTCATCGTCTCGCACGAAAAACATAAATTTCGTTACGGTAATTATTAAGAGAACAGCACCCTTTTCTCAATTCTCAGACCTCCCCACTTTAAATGCAAAGTGGTGGAGGCAAGCCTTATCCCGAAGTTACGGCTGCTTTTTTGCCGAGTTCCTTGAGAAGCATTCACTCGTTCGCCTTAGTCTACTCGACTCGACCACCTGTGTCGGTTTTCGGTACGGTTTCTTTTCCGTTATGCTTAGAAGCTTTTCTCGGAAAGCTGCTTTGTCTCATCCCATTAGGCGAACCTAACGATTTCTGCTTCACTTGGAGGCGGTATTAAAACCAGGTTCCCGGATTTACCTAAGAACCACCCTTATTAACAGACGCAAATCCAATAATGCGCGAAACATACTAGCCTTCGTCACTCCATCGCACGGAAAAGAAGTCAGGGAATATTAACCCTGTGTCCATCGGCTCCGGCTTTCGCCATCACCTTAGGCCCGACTAACCCTTCGCTGATCAACATCGCAAAGGAAACCTTAGTCTTACGGCGTGTGGGGATCTCACCCACATTGTGGTTACTTGTGCCAACATTCTTACTTCTTGACGCTCCAGAGTTGCTCACGCTTCTCCTTCAGTGCAGACAAGAACACTCTCCTACCGCTCCATCATCTCGAAAGACGATGAAACCCTCAGTTTCGGTACTATGCTTAGCCCCGATTATCTTCGGTGCAGAGTCTCTTAGTGAGTGAGCTGTTACGCTTTCTTTAAATGATGGCTGCTTCTAAGCCAACATCCTCACTGTCTGAGAAACTCCACCTCCTTAAGTGCACTTAGCATAGATTTAGGGACCTTAACTTGAGATCTGGGCTGTTTCCCTTTTGACCGCCGGAGCTTCGCCCCCGGAGTCTTACTGCCTCGTAATTAATCTCTGGTATTCGGAGTTTGATAGGACTGACGAGATTGCTCCCTGTTCAGTCCTTCCAGTGCTCTACCCCCAGAGGGTACGCGAGACGCTAGTCCAAAAACTATTTCGGAGAGAACCAGCTATTACCAGATTCGATTAGCTTTTCACTCCTTGCCACAAGTCATCCGATGGTGTCGCACGGCCAACCGGTTCGGACCTCCCTCTGTATTTCTACAGAGTTCATCCTGCTCATGGCAAGCTCATCTGGCTTCGGGTCTGATGCATACTACAAACGCGCTATTCACACTCGGTTTCCCTAAGGCTCCACCCGACAAGGGCTTAGCCACGCAATATACATCAACTCGTTGGCTCATTCTTCAATAGGCACGCCGTCACCCCCGAAAGGGCTCCGACTCCTTGTAAGCATATGGTTTCAGTTCTATTTCACTCCCCTCACCGGGGTTCTTTTCACCTTTCCCTCACGGTACTAGTTCACTATCGGTTTCTCAAAGTATTTAGCCTTAGCAGTTAGTTCTGCTGGATTCCCCCGAGCTATTCATGTCTCGAAGTACTCAAGAACAGAGACAAAAAAGATGTTTTGTTTTCGTTTACCGGGCTATCACCGTCTAGGGCCATGCTTTCCAGCATGTTCAACTAACAAAACATTTTGTAACTTTTCTCGTATAAATACGACGTCTCTGCCTTACAACCCCTATTATAAATAATAGGTTTGGGCTATTTCCGTTTCGCTCGCCGCTATTCAGGAAATGTTCCGCCATTCGGCGGGTTTTTTTATTTTCCTCCAGGTACTGAGATGTTTCACTTCCCTGGGTATGCTCCCTTAATAAAGGGTTACAACCTGTTACGGTCATAGGGTTTCCCCATTCAGAAATCTCCGGATCAAAGGTTGCTAGGCACCTCCCCGAAGCTTATCGCAGCCATACCACGTCTTTCATCGCCTTTGAGAACCAAGGCATCCACCATATGCTCTTAATTTCCTACTAGGAAATTTAAAAACCACAATCATTATTCGCTTACGCGCATCTCGCTTGCACAAGATGCGACTTCTTTTACCTGCCTGCCTCCACACACCACAAGACCCACTAAACGGGTGTGTGTGACAGAATTTGATTGTCAAGATTCAATCGATGAGTGTTCCTTTCGGATAAAAAAGCCCGCGTTGAGCGGGTCAAAACAGAAGCCGTAATGGTTCCTATTTAGTCCCGCCGTGGGTATTCTTGGTTCCGATACTCATATGCAACAATCCAGCCATTATATACAAAACAAAAAGGAAGTCAAGTGTTTGGGGCAGAATATGGAATAAACATAGAAAAACCCGCCTTAAGGCGGGTTTTTCTTCTAGATTCTAATTTCTATATTCTGCCCATTAGCCGCGGTTCGAGATGTCCTCGCGGAGCTTCTCAATGTAGCGAGCTGCTGCATCACGACCACCAAGGCCGAATGCGAGACCGCCAGCGAGAGCAAGCATTGCTACGAGACCTGTTACGAGCGTGCTCAAGATCTGGTCAGCAATGTGGAGCTGCATAAGCGCCGCAATGATGGTGAAGACCCAGATAGCCCAACGAGCAATCCCTCCTACGAGGCCCGATGATTTTGCCTCTACGGCCTTTGCTGCACCTGACATAACTTTCTGAACAAAGTCAGCAAGGAATGCACCTACGATAAGGATAAGTGATGCAACCGCAATGTTTGGAATGAACTGTGTGATGACCGTACTCAAGAGAGCGTTAACTGCCTGGAGCTGGAACACATCAAGTGCTGCAACAAGGAATCCGATTACAACGAACCACTTGATGAGACCACCAAAGAATGCACCGGAGTTTAAATTGAATCCTGCCTTATTAAGAAGGCCGCGAGCACCTGCGCTCTCGAGAATGTTGTCTACCTTGATCGCCTTGACGATCTTGTTGACCACCTCACCGAGAACTGAACCCACTACCCAACCTGCAATAAAAATAACGATTGCGAACAAGAGTTTAGGGAGGAAGCGGATAATCTCCACGCCGAGCCCCTGATTAAATGCATCGCCGAGGCTCATTCCCCACTGACTGATTAGATCCATAACGTTTGTATTGTTCCACGCGAGCCTACTGACAACAGTGTCTCGCGTAAACTTTTAATTTAAAAAACCTGGTAATATTTGTCATCAACCCCGTCACGCTGCACACTCGGCACATGCGGAGCGCGAACGCAGGAATTTGATTCCTACGCTATATTATACCACTTTGGTAAGAGTAAATGGAAGAGGCCTGTGGATAACTTTTGCCTATTACTCCACCCCTAGTTTGTCGATGACCCTATCGTGACGGAAGTCGAGAATGTCGCGGACAAATTTATCGTAAACGCTTACGCGATAAAGGAACTCTGCGGTTTCGAGAGCACCATAAGATAGCTCCTTTCCCACCTCAGCCTCAATAGAACGCAGCGCATGCTCGATGGCGCGGCGCTTGAGCCCGTCCCCTACAATGAGCACATCCACCCGCGCCTCAGGCTCGTCCAAGAAAATCCCTGAAAGCGCGAGGAGCTTTATCTTCCCTACTCCACGGAACCGCTTCGCAATTTCATCGCGATTAAGTGGTGTCTCAGAAATAACGAGATTCTTGAGAGGGATAAGGAGCGGGAATCCTGCCTTAAGCTGGAAACCGTTTACTCTCTTTTTTGTGGGTGCCCTTTTTGACCCGCGCTTTGGAGGAGTTTCTTTGACAAAACTTTTTTCAGAGAGGATGCCTGCCTTCTTTAAGAGATTGACTTCGCGACGCGCTTCGGCGATCCTCACTTTGCTTTTTTCGGCAACGATCGTAGCATCAAAAACGTCGAGTGGATTCAGAAGAAATAGGCGAAGGATCTTTACCCGCGCCTGACTTCCAAACAGTATTCCTAGTGTGTCCATAGCGGGTATTATACCACATAAATATAAAGGAAAAAGCACGGCATCCATATGGATGCCGTGCTTTTTCTGAGGACAGATTGAAATATTACTTAAGGGTAACCTTTCCACCTGCTGCCTCGATCTTTGCTTTAAGATCTTCTGCTTCTGCTTTCTTCATACCTTCCTTAACCATTGAAGGTGCTGCGTCAACGAGATCCTTTGCCTCCTTGAGTCCGAGAGCGAGAGCCTCCTTGATCACCTTGATCACCGCGATCTTGGTGTCACCTGATGCGGTGAGCTCAACGTTGAATGAGTCTTTCTCCTCTGTTGCTGCGGCTGCAACTGGTGCTGCGGCTGCGGCTGTTGCTGATACACCAAACTTCTCCTCGAATACCTTAACGAGCTCGTGAAGATCGAGAACTGACATTTCTTCGATCTTTGCAACGATATCCTTGAACTTTGCAGGGATCACTACGTCTTTATTTTCTTCTGTCATAATTGTAATGTTAAATGATTAAAAATCTTGATTTTTCAATGGAGCCCATTGAAATTCGAGCTTTATGCTGTCGCTTCTGCGGGAGCAGCCTCTGCGGCAGGTTCTGTGGGAACTTCTGCCTCTGCGGGAACCTCGGGAGCTACCTCTGCGGGCGCTACTACTTCTTCTACTTTTGCCACAGCGTCCAGACGTGAATCTGCTGATTCAGGAGCTGCGCCTTTTGATTCGGCAATCTGTCCCATCGCAATAGCGAAACGCTGAATTGGTGAGTTGATAACATTGAGGAACATTCCGCGAAGAACCTGAAGTGGTGGAATTGTCGCAATCGACATCATTTCCGCCTGCGTCTTAAACTCTCCGTCAAAGATACCGCCCACAATAGAGATTGAACCCTTTTCGCGGGGCGTCTTTTGGAATGCATAAGTCTCGCGTGCTGGAGCAAGGAGGTCCTCACCGTACGCAATTGCGAGCTCGCCAGGAAGCTCAGGCATGTCGCCTTTCGCTTTAAGGTCGTTCAATACGCGCTTTGCCAAAGTCTTCTTTGTTACGAAGTAACCAACTTTGTCCGCTGAAAGTTTCCTGCGAAGGAGCTTGGTCTCAGCAACCGAGAGTGCTTTGAAGTTCACGAATACGATCGACTTTGCGTCTGCAAGACGTTCTGTCATCGAAGCAATGAGCTCTGTTTTTTTCTGTTTTGTAATTGCCATATGTTGTTCTCGTTCCTTTCGGAAAAGAGATAATATTCAACGGCTCTCGCACATAGTGCTGGAGCCGTAAAGCCATCCCCATAAAGGGGAATGAGTCGACCTCCGCAGGGCTTAATGCTCCTTTTCTCTGGAACAGCCTACTTCTTCGGGCTTCGGGGTTATCTTAGCGAACGTTGGCGATATTGTCAACCGTCACAATAAGGGTATTCATATCCCCCAGTTTCATCACCTCCGAAACCGCCACCCCCACCAGGCCGACGAGTAAAATCCCCAAGAACCTCAATGTTGTTTTTAAGATCTCAGGCATATAATAATTGTGACACATATACCAAAAAAGCACCACCTTACAAAGGGCGGTCCTTTGTAAGGTGGTGTTTTTTTAAATCCCACCCCGAGGACCGCCCTTTACATACAGAGGCCGGGCCTCGGGGAATACCAACTGAAAAAGGTTGCTGCTTTTTCTTCTTTATTTCACCCCTGAAAGTTCACTTTTGAGGAGCGCGACAAGGCTGTCGTTTTTGATCCTTTCTGCGGTTTCGATTGCCTTGTTGTAGGCGTCTTTTGCTTCTGCAGTCTGTTTCATATCCTGATAGTGATGCGCAAGCATAACCTGAAGGTCTACAGAATCAGGATTCTTTGCAATGCCCGCCTTGAGAATAGTCGGTGTTTCGCTCAATTTTACTTTGAACGAGTACCGATAAAGGTCGACAAGACCACTGTATCCTTGGATATAATCAGGTTTAAGGGCGATGGTTTTCTTCCAGTTTTCCTCTGATTTTACATAGTCTTTGAGGTAAAAGTGATAGAGATCACCAAGATTGTTCCAAGCAATAATACTTGAAGGGGCGACGGCTTTTACATACTCCCACGCGTCACGTGCACCCTCATAGTCGCCGAGTGACTTTCGGTTCACCCCGAGCATAATCCACTCGTTTACATTCTTAGGGTCACTCTTGAGCTCCTTTATATTTTCCTCAATGCGTGTAACGATAATTGCCTTTACTTCGGGTGCTAGAGTGTTTTTAAACTCCACAGAACGCACTAGGGATGGCGCAGGAGGGAGATTGCGATCATCGATGGGGATAACCTTGATCGAACCGTCTCCGGTCATACTAATGCCCGAGATGTCAGTAGTTGTTGCCGTCGTACTTTCTCCACCTTCTGTATCGCCACGCATATCGCGATAAATGAAGATCCCCGCCGCGACAAGAGTAAGAACTATAAGCCCAGCAATACCAATATTTTTCTTGTTCATCATATCCCCCTATCCTATCAAACCCTCCCATTTCCGCAACTTCCCAACCTCCTCAAAACTTCCCGAGGACCGCCCTCCGTATACAGAGGACGGTCCTCGGGGAAACTATGGGGTGGCAGTACTGACGGTTATAGAATAAGGGGAAAGATAGTCTTGGTATGGATTTCCTGCTGCGTCTTCCATCTTAACCTTCACGCGGTACGTACTTGTAGTGGCAGTGTCTGCCCCGTGAGAAAGGGCTCCTGTCCATGATTTTGCACACACTGCAGTATCATCAACACATCCGGCCCCCGAGAAGAATGTCTTGTAATTATCAGGGTTGTTTTGATCCTCAATCTTTATCGACACCCAATCTACATTTTCACTTGCGGTAATAATCAATGCAACCGCAGGTGTTGTCGTTGCGAAGTCCGCTACGATATCCGCGGCAGTACCATTAAATGTATAGCTTACGATCGTAGGCGGTTCCGTGTCCGGCGCAACAGTAACCGTAACTATGTATTCTTGAGTTGATCCATCTTCGGCGGTGACCGTATAGGTGACGGGGTTGGTAAAATCCTGCACGGTACCAGAAGCTGGGCTTGACGTCGCAAGAGCAGACACTGCCACAGAAGACGTGAGTGTGCGAGCATCAGTGCCAAACGGAACGGTGAGGCTGACTGTATGCGCTGTCTCGTCAACAACACCAGAGACGGTGACTGCCTCAACTAGAACGTCAAGCGCGGTAATAGTGTGCTTAGAACTAAGTATGGGCGATACCGGTGGTGCTGTCGACTCAGGAAGAGTAAGGGCTCCGCCATCGATTACAATCTTTGGAATAGAAAGCGAGCTCCCGACTGAAGAAACAAAGGACGATTTATCCTGAAGGAGGAGCTCGTTTGCAACAACAGTGACGGCATCATCCATAGTCACCGAGGCGCCCTCTGCAAGAATAATGCGGTTAAACTGGAACGGTTCGTCGTTTTTTTGGAAGCTCCACGAGGAGTTGATGTATAAATCATTTGTTGTCGTATCAAAAAGTCCGGTTGTGCCTTTGTCTCCGCAGGTCATAGTCCGCCCACTATCAAAACTCGAGCATCCGCCGAGCGTTTCCACTTTCCCTAGAAATGAAGATGTTTGGTAGTATGCCGCAACACGACCACCAGCACCAGGGTAATACTGAATACTCGTGAGCTCCGATGATCCACCGTTTGCACGGAAATCCCCTGTTCCCGCAAGGGTACTGGTCTCCACATACACACTACCACCACTTCCCGAAGGTCCCCCGTCCGCAGAAATAACGCCGTTGTTCGTTAAAATCCCTGCTACCACAAGGTGTATTGCGCCACCCCCACCTTTTGCGTCAGTGCAACAATATCTGCTTCCGCTTCCCATGTCGGTCGGGTGTGTTGCTGATCCATAAGGAGCGGATTTCATGTCGACCAATCCAATCCCTCCATAATTAGCTCCTCGTGAATAATTGCTTTCGGATGGTGACCCGGGGCTTGTACCGCTTATATTATATCCTCTTCCGTTTGCTGAGATAGCTGCACCTGCGGACACCGTGATATTATCGGCAACTATTTTTACGCCAAGAAACGATGCCGAGGTGGAAGTGGCGGTGTCGCCCCCCAAAAAGAGTGTCGCGTTGTTGATAATTGTTAAGTTATGAAAATGATATTCACCTGCGGGGAGCGACATAGTAGAAGTAGCAACAACACCATCTTCTGTTGCATCTGCAATACCGTTTGTGTTGAGGTCGGAATATGTATAGGTGAGAACTGGGGTGGGAGAAGTGTCGACAACATCGTCTTCTTTTGCATCTACATCCCCATTTGTATTGAAGTCGGGAGTTGTGGTTGATTCAGTAATATCAATAACATTTACGGTGCGCGTAGAGGTTGCCGTATTGTGTGACAGGTCGAAAGCCACGTATGTCACGGTGTATACACCAACATGAGTGATATCAACATCACTTGTTGTATTTACCGCAACAACACCATCAACAACATCGGATGCTGTTGCGCCAGCGTCCACATACACGGTATTTACGGTGGTGGTTGCCGGGTTGTCACCAAGGATACTAATCACGGGAGACATAGTGTCACTTGGTGTTTCAGGTACTTCAGGTGCTGGCGACGAACCTCCCCCTCCTCCCCCACCATAACTAACTACAGGGGTGGTTACTGCAACAGATTCTGTGAACAAAATTTCTTCTTTTGTTTCTGGTAATGTCGCTTCAACTGAGGGGGCTTGAGCTTCTGTTGAGGATTGTTCTGGTAGTGACTCTTGTTTTGTCTGCACTGCGGTCAACAATAGCTCTGGAGATGAAGGGGTTACTGGTGTAGCTGGCTGAGAACCTTCAATCACCTCCTTGAACACAGTTTGGGTTTTGGTTTCTTGTGTTTGTGTATCTGTTTGTGTTGCGAGAATCACTGACGCACTGTTGTTATTTACTGAATTGCCCGTAGTATTATTAAGCATCGCTTTTGTAACAACATACACTTTGGAACCTACTGCGGTTGCCGTATTTATTACCGCTTTTGCAAGCATCGCCCCTGCGCCGTAAACCCCTTTTGCAATTGCTATTTCGGTATCAGCTGTCCACGCAACTGCATATTCCGCAACTCCATACAGAGCAGAAGCGACTACAAAAAGCGCGTGTGTCGTTGCTTTTGCAAGCTTCACACTCGTGGCCCCCACCAATACAGCCGTATCTACCGTCACTTTTGCAGCAGGATCAAGAACGGCAAGGATGACGCCTTGTGTTTTGTGTATCAGTGAAAGTTTTGGCGGGTCGATACACAAGGTGTCTTCGCGACGCTCGGGGTCGGATGACAGGTTGTCCAGAGAAGATTGAATACCGGCAACAATTTCACTTGAGCGATATTTTAGATATACATCACTAAAGCCGTGTCCCACCGCACTATCATTCTGCTGTAATGCGATATGCGTATTGGGTGCCATAATTTTCTTGAATGGCACACTCGCAACAACACCAGCGATAACCTTGTCTGTGTCGGAGGTAATCCACTTCCCTCCCCCTGCAACACGGCTTGCGGGATTCGCAACACTATATACGCTGATTGCCTCCACGGGAACACCGCCAGGTTGACCAGCAACAACATCATAAAAACTATTAGCATAAAAATTGCCCTGTGAATGGGCAACAAGGAGAAGCTTTTGGGTCTTTATCTTTTGACTGGCATCACCAAGCATTTCGACAAGGTCGTATCCCTTAACCGTTTCGTCCTCAAAAGCCTTTTGAACAACCGACATCGCTATATCGCCAAGACCGCCAAGGTGTGAGGGGTTGAGGAGGTAGTCAACAAATAACGCTTCCCCGTTATAGCTACCTGGTAAACGTTTTTTTAAATTATCTTTATTTTCTTTAGCTTCAACATCGTCAGTGAAAACTCCATTAATCGTCTCAATGGTATAACCCATTGACGAACAAATTTGGTTTCCTGTTTGAGCAAAAGAAACAAAAGGAATTGAGAATAGTGAAAAAGTGACTATTAGAATTTTTCTAAAAAAGGAACTCATAAAATCTTAATTAAGAAACAAGAGGTGGTCTGTATCACAAACCACATTTGTCGATTCACTATAACTCCCAAGTTTTCCCTGATAAAAATCATGTTGAGACTTTTTCCTAGCCTCAGTGTTCAACTGTTTATTTTTAACAAAGGCAGTATACATATTTATCTTTTCTATCTCAGTATCATTTCTTGAGGATTCGGGACTTTTTCTCGGAACAAGAGTGTCGGCAAGGCATGTATCTGCTCGACTACCTTCTGTTGCGACCTCAGTTACCGTCTCTTTATTTACCACCGGTTGTATAACCTCCATCTGCAACGCCAGCGCATACTGCAAAAGTACCGCTCGTGTCTTTGCGGAGTCGGGATATTCTTTAAAAATAGCGAGTTCTACATCATCGCGAATGCCGTTTTTATTCGCATCAATACCAGCAATAGTCTTATCTGCTTCTGCGCCAGGGTCCGGAGGAAGACTCTTCCCCATTACATCATCCATCGTGAGCCTTGTTGCATGGATCTTTGCAACCTGCTCTTCGGTCTTTTCTAGGTTATAGACATGAAACATTCTCGAGACAAACAAAGCAACGAAGGAAACTACAAGGACGAGTCCAACCCACTTCGCAATCCTCTTAAAATTTTTCATAATTCCCCACATTATATCAGCTCCCCCATCAAACCCCTAAAAATCCCCCCTGTGGATAACTTTCCCGAGGACCGCCCTCCGTATACGGAGGGCGGTCCTCGGGGGAATGGAGTTGGCTATGAAATATCTGCGGTAGAAAACGCAAGCCAGTCATCGATAAACCCTTCAAAATCTTTTGGTTCTAAGAAGTACTCCGGAAATACGTCACGTTCAAGGACCCCTTTCTCTGGCCGTATTGTCCCCAAGTATTCCGGGTAGCTCGAATAGTCATATTTTGCAAGGTATTCTTTTGCTCGACCGCGATCACCGATACCGTTCTCCTTCCATTCTGGATCAATGAGCTTCACAGGATTTAAATGAATATACGAGAAAAGATACTTCAAATATTCATCAGTATCAGCATGTTTTGCCTTAAAACGCCCCTCAAAAAGTGCGCCGGAGCGTTCATTTTTCTTATTAAAATACATCGAGTACCCCGTTGAAAGTTTCCCCATGAACTTCGTGATTCCGCCTTCCACCTTTTCACGCACGAGTAAATGGAAATGGTTGGACATTAAACAATAGGCCCCAATATCAACCAATGTTTCCCCTCTTTCATGTACAAAGGCCCGGCCTTTGGGAATTTCTCTAAAATTGATTGCCTTTTCTGAGTTACATAGATAAAGAAGCTTCATGAAACGCAGCCGGTCATTCGTATCAAGAAAAATATCCCGCTTATCGGTACCGCGATTATAAATGTGATAAAACTCTTCTACTGAAAAAGAAAATTTTCTTTGCATAATTGATTTTAATTGTACCACAAAGGACCGCCCTCCGTATACGGAGGGCGGTCCTCGGGGACGGGGGTGGGTGGATTTGGAGGTTTTTTTTTGGGGGGGGTGAGATGAGTAGGTACGCCAAAAGCCCCCGATCTCCTGAGAGAAAGGGGGCTTTTGGTTGAACGTTTTTTAAGAAGCGTTCTCTTCTTTCCTAACTAACGAGTTACTTCGTCAATGTGAATGAGTCAGTACCGCCTGAAGGGAGACCAGTTACCTGGTAGCCGTTCGTCCAGTCTGCGTTCACAGTTGATGCAGTAGTCGAAGTTGAGAGTGGTGACCATACGAAGTTACCGAGAGCTGTGTTGTATACAGCCATAAGTCCTGCAAGTGTTCCTGCTGCATCGTATGCAGCGTCACCTACAATCTTCGTTGATACCGTACCAGCAGAACCTGTCGTACCTGCTACCTGTGTAACATCACCAACCACCTTGAAGTAGTAGGTTACGCCTGCAGGGATAGTGAGGATATTGTTGAGAACTGCTGAGTTGTTACCGTTAGCTACACCAGCAATCGTGTCTACAATCTGGCCAGCCGTGAAGCTGCCACCAACTGTAGTTGAGAATGCTGAGTCTGTGTATCCGTACACCTTGAGGTTGGTAACCGATGTCGTACCATTAGTTGTTGAAACTGATGATGTTGCGATGTTAACTACCAACTTGTTCAAAGCGAGGTCGTTCTTTGCGTTTGCAGTGATCGAGAAGCGATAAAGATCGATTCCTGACTGTGCAATAAGCGTTGAAGACATACCTGATGTTTGTTTTGCAACAGTAGGTGATGTCTTGAATACGCGTACGCCTGATACTGAAGTTGAACCTGAAGGGTTAACTACAGAACCTGAACCAACACCAGTACCCGAAGTGTTCTTGTTGCCTGCTGTGCCGTTGACATCAACGTTGACCAAAAGAAGTGCACCTGGGTGGCTAGCTGCTGATGTGCCTTGTGCAGCAAGGTCACCCTTGACCGTGATCACAATGCTGCCATCCTTAGGAACAAGCACAGGAGTTGAAAGGGTTGAAGTCGCGTTGCGATTTGTACCTACGAACTCTGCTGTACCAATCTGCGTTGCGCCGTTCCACAAAGTTACCTGTGTGAAGTCAGCTGCAGAACTTGAAGCGGTGATCGCACCCATTGAAAGGCCGATACGTGTCAAGTTTACCGAGTCATTCGCTGCTGTAAAGCGGTATGCACCGAGAGTTACTCCGGTGGTTCCTGCTGTTGCAATTGCGTAAGCTGGTGATGATGAATCAAGAGCAACTACGAGTGAGCCAGAACCAGTGGTCTGTGCTGTACCTGTTGTTGTTGCACCTGTTGCTGTTACCGTAGAACCTGAGGTTACACCAGTAACCGTAAGTGCTCCAATCTGAGTAGATGTCATGTTCCATGTGAATGAACCACCATCTGCAAGACCTGAAGCGACATTACACTTGAGGGTCAACGTCTTTACGGTGTTCTTTGCAACCGTAAGCGATGAATCAAAGCTAAACGTCTCTGCTGCTGTGTCCGGATTAACTACGTTTGAACCAGTGTTCAAAGCGGTTGCACCATCGAAAAGCTGACAAGCTGTCAAGTTTCCTACCGTTACTGTTGCTACAGTGTCGGTAAGAGCAAGTGACGCGAGGCGAACATCCTCACCTGACTGCGATGCGTCAAGTTGAATGTTTGCAAACGTTACTGCCGTGCTGCCTGAGACAATAGTCTGAGCTGCTGGTGTTGTTGACTGTGAAACAGCAAGTGCTGCAGATTTCACTGTTACCTGGTTCATCGATACTGCTGTCGAGAGTGTCGAAAGCGAGATCGTGTTACCTGTGGTCTGACCCGTTACACTCGTCCAATCCGATGAAGGAGTGGTTGTAGTTGTAATAACTGCACCGTTTGAAGCAGTCGTAGGGACCTTACCCTTGAGGGTGTAGGTGTGCTTGCCGATAGGATACGTAATCGTGTCCGTGAAAGTCACCTTCCAAGCAGAAACACCATCCGCTACTGCATCTACAGGACCTGCAACAACTGCGCCGTTCTCATCATAGAGAGAAATGCTTGTGTATGCATCAGCACCTGTTGATGCTGTTGATGTAGCGAAATGGAACACTGAAGACTGGACCGAGATAGCCTCACCCTTGAGGTCTACTTCGTAACCACCGAGGACCTGTCCTGCGAGGTTGATCGCAATGTTCTGCGCAGCGACTGAAGTTGCCTTATTAACCCCTGTTACTGAACCACCTGAGATCGTCATTGCGTAGCCATTGATAGCTGGTGTTGCTGTTGAAACAGTAGAGTTAACCGTACCTGTGTAGATGATGCCCTGACCATAGGTCTCGCCCATTACATAGATGTCGGTGTTCTTCTGAAGGTCAAAGTCAACTGTACGAGCAGCTGCTCCTGAACCTACGATATCACCTGAGATCCAAATGTCTTTTGAAAGACCTTTGGCAATCACGATACCTGAACCGAGGTTTGCAGAGTAGTACTTACCGTCAGCTGAAACTGTCGTGTCGTAAGCTGTACCGTCAACGTAAATCTTTACGTTAGCAATATCGCCTGAACCTGCTGAACCAGCCTGGTAGAAACGAACTGACTTGAAGCGTACATCCTCAGCTGAGCCGGCCGTAAGGCGGACACCAGTGAATTTGTAGCCAGTCGTACCGATCTCCTTTGACTGTGCTGAACCTGGGTCGTATGACGAGTTAGCCGCCGTAACGGTACCAATCGTCAACGTGTTGTTCATGGTCTGTGAAGAACCAGTGACAGGAAGTGCGCCAGTAACAGTTGCTGTGGTGTTAACCGAAACAACTGAGAGGGTTGCAACCTGACCTGCGTAAGACGTAAGGTCTGCTGCCATGTTACCTGCTACTGTAAGGGTCTTGGTTGTGCCAGCCTTTACTGTGAAGGTACCACCGACAATAGCCTGGTGAGTTGAACCGAATGTCTTTGCAATATCGAGCTGTGATCCATCCTGATCGAGGAGAACTACACCTGCGAATGCTGCATCACTAGCAGCACCTGTGCGCTGTACCGTAACACCGTTTACTACAACATCCGAAGATCCTGCAGTAAGAGTGACTGTGGTGAAAGCAACGCGTGATGCGCCCTTGATTGCGAGGCCATTAGCTGGCTGTGTTGCTGCGGCAACAGAGAGACCTGCACCTGCAGGAGTTACTGCTGCTGAAGCGTCACACTTTACGCCAGTCGTTGGACTGAAACCAACCATTGAAGTACAGCCAGAGACCGTGCTTGTGGTTGAGCCTGTTGCGCATGACTGACCTGTCGTTGCACTAAAGCCAACGAGTGAAGTACAACCAGGAACCATACCGGTACCTGTCTGTGCTCCGCCGTCCATCATGTTCAACTTTGCGCGTGTTGAAGCACCAACGAAACCTGTACCTGAGGTCAAACCTACAGGTGAAAGAATGTCTGATGCATACTTGTTCTGGAACTTGATAACTGCAGCTTTTGTTGCAGCACCAAAGTACGAAGTCTCACTTCCTGGTGCGCCTGCACCTGAAACTGAAACCTGTGTGTCAGCACTCATGTTAAGAGCCTTCTGGAGCTCCATAACATCAGCACCTGTTGATCCTTGTTTGAGATTTACCGAGAAGTTGTAGGTTGCTGCAAATGCTGTTGTAGCAAGAGCGAGACCTGCAACCAATGCGATAACTCCCGCAATTGATTTTTTATTCATAGTAATTGTTTCTAACGCACATACACACAAGTCGCGAGCGTTAACCAATAAATTAATAAGTTTGCTCCGGTGCTTGTATGTTTGCTGTTTCCCTCGCGGGATAGGAATATCCGAGATCGATCTCAGATGCTCTTACCCCACGAGGTGAGCACAGCGGGCTCTTAAATTAACTTTTTCTTTGTCTGGAAATTACAGTCATGCGGTAGTGCTTTTCGACCGCTCGGTCGAAGATCATTGTCGAACTAAAGGCTCACCTTTTTTGTGAGATGAAACCTTCTATATAAGATTCGAAATTTTCACAACGAATCTAGTTTTCAATGATCTTCACCCTCGCTGCAAACTTATCGTATGACAGGATGATGCTTATTCAACGCGAAATGTTTTTCAACATTACGCCTAAATCCAGCGCGTGGATTTACTCCACACACTGAACTTAGATACATTATATATTCTGCGCGTTAAACTGCAAAGTATATGTGTGGATAACTCGTGGACAACAATAGAAGCAGAGCCTCAAAAGCGCCCAATAAGTAGTATTCCACACAGATAAAGTATAGCAGAAAAAGGGTAAAAAATCAAGCAAGAGCCACACAGTCCTGGATGTGAGTGTAAAATAAAAAGGACCGCCCTTTTTTGAATTCCCAAGGGCGGTCCTTTTTATTTTCCTCGTTTCAAAGTTTTCTATGCCAATGAGTATCTGCTCCAGCGACGCTCGCCGAATTTCTTTAGGACATTCGCTTCTACGAGAGATACGAGTTCGCGCTGGATCGTCTTTTCGGAGAGCTCGGGGAAATAAGTAGTGATGTCCTTTATGGTGACCTCACGGTTGTCCTTTATGAGTTTCAAGATGCGGGTGCGGCGGGATTCTTTTTGGACAGAATTTTGAATATTGAATTTGGAATTTGGAACAGATGCGGGTGCGGTAACTCTCGGAGCGGGAGCATGTCCTTTTGTTTTTGTATCGGACACAGTAGTTTCTTTTTGTCCGATAGAATGTCCTTTAGGATTATTTGCGCTCAAGTCATGCGACTGATCTTTTTGTGGAAGATGGTGAGTGTTCAGATTTGAGGAATTTTGAAACGCTGGTGTACCGAACGACGAGCCAAAAAAAGTATCGCCGAGGATGGTGTCGGTACGGGACTCGCGAGATGCTTTCTTGATCTCAATCGCGTCACGAAGGGTCGCATACTCGCGCTTCAGGATCGAGAAGTTCATCTCGGAAATGAGTCCGGCGATGAGGGCGAGCTCGAGGAGTCCGAGCGTCTCGCCAATGTTTGCGCGGACCATTTCAAGGACATTTGTTTCGACTGAAGTCGTGCCATATCGGACACTTGATGCGTCGCGCACGAGGTCGAGTGAGAGGGTGCGGAGGCGACCTTTGAGTGGCTCTGTGTCCGATAGAAAACTGGTGACAAGATACAGAGCTGTCGCAAGGCGCTCACCCTTCTTACCGAGGGAAATAGTAAAAGACTCCATACTGCCTGACGCCTGATTGCTCAGCATGCCGCGTCCTTGAATGTCTTTTTTGATGTCCATATAGTTATGTCGAAAGCTAAAAGTCAAAAGTCTTAAAGCTGATTCGTGTTCAAAATTATGTCTTTTATGTGTCCTTTATATTCCGCATCTCTATCTATAACGGACATCCCTGTAACGTGCGTCCATTATATAACGGACATTCGAATAAAGTCAATGAAATCTTGTGTCTTTTACGGTTTGCGGATTTTTTTCTTGGTCCCTTGTCTGCTATAATAGGCAAATATTCCTATGGCAAAACAAGAACGAAGTGGGCGGAGAAATACTGATATTAAAGCTCCTAAAAAAACCGTGCGGGCCACCAAAGAACCTACACCTTCAGAGCCACGCATCTCCCTCTTTGAGGGGCTCTCAGACGAGACGCGCCACAGCGTGATCGCGATACTTTTTTTTGTTATCGGTATCTTTTTTTCGGTCGCACCTTTTGGCAAGGCGGGTCTCATGGGGTCGTCTATTTATGGCGGGTTTGAATACCTCCTCGGTGTCGGATACTTCATCCTCCCCCTCCTCCTCTTCCTCCTTGGTGTTTCTTTTTTTCGCGCGTCGCGACCCAACCTTGCGATGACCGCCAGCGTTGGTGCGTTCCTCTTTCTTTTTTCTACGCTCGGTCTTGTGAATATCTTTTCGGGTGTCGAGTCAGGCGGACTCCTCGGGCGACTCATCTCGTATCCCCTCGTTAAACTTTTTGACACGTATGTAGCGTCACTCTTCCTTATCGCATTCTTGGCGATCTCATTCCTCGTGATGTTTAACGCGCAACCAAACTTTAGCGCGCTCCTATTCTGGAGAAAAAAAGAAGGTGATGTTGAAGAAGAGGTTGAGGATGAAGAAGAGGAAATGGAGATCAAAGGCCTTCCAAAAGAAGTAAAAGAAGAGACGCAAAAAGTTGGATCTGAAGAAATCAAACAACCGAAACTTGCCGCCGCAATCGCTAAAGTAAAAGACCTCGGAAAGAAAGATGACGAGTCGGGAATACATCTCATTCAAGCGATGAATACCGCGTACACTCCTCCCCCACTTTCGATCCTCGAAGGTGACCGCGGCAAGCCTGGCGTCGGCGATATTAAGGCGAACGCAAGCATCATCAAACGCACCCTCGCGCAATACGGTATCACCGTTGAGATGGACGAGGTGTCCATCGGACCATCGGTCACGCGCTATGCCCTCAAGCCCGCCGAAGGGGTCAAACTTTCGCGTATCGTCGGACTGCAAAACGAACTCTCGTACGCACTCGCGGCACACCCTCTCCGTATCGAAGCTCCCATCCCCGGACAGTCGCTCGTGGGTATCGAAGTCCCTAATGCAACCAAGACAGTCGTCGGACTCAAGACTCTCTTTTCATCGGATGAATATCAGCAGTCTCCCAAGCCGCTCCTCCTCGGCCTCGGTCGCGGTGTCTCGGGTAAACTCTATTTTGCGGACCTCGCCAAGATGCCTCACGTCCTCATTGCAGGTGCCACCGGCTCGGGTAAATCGGTAACCATCCACGCGATCGTGAACTCGCTCCTCTACCGCAACTCCCCTGAGAATATGCGCTTCATTATGATCGACCCAAAGCGTGTTGAACTCACCCTCTACAACAAGATCCCCCACCTCCTCACGCCGGTCATTACCGATGCCAAGAAAGCCATCCTTGCCCTCAAGTGGGCGGCGAAAGAAATGGATCGAAGATACAACATCCTCGAAGCAGAAGCAGTGCGCGACATTTCCTCCTATCACAAAAACATCGTTGAGCCGGCATACAAGGCGGCGGAGAAAAAGAAAGCTAAGGGTGAGTCCTCGGAAGAAGCAGCGCTCCCCGAAAAGATGCCGTACATCGTCATTATCTTGGACGAACTCGCTGATATTATGCAGACCTATCCACGCGAGCTTGAGAGTGCCATTGTACGCCTCGCCCAGATGAGCCGCGCAGTGGGTATCCACCTCATCCTCTCGACTCAGCGTCCGTCCGTAAATGTCATCACAGGCCTCATTAAGGCGAATGTCCCTGCGCGTGTTGCTCTCCAGGTGGCATCGCAGATCGACTCGCGCACCATTCTCGACGCCTCAGGCGCAGAAAAACTTCTCGGTGCTGGAGATATGCTCTACATGTCAGGCGAAATGTCCAAGCCGACCCGTATTCAGTCTGCCTTTATGTCGGAGACGGAAGTAAAAGAAGTCGTGAAATACCTTGTAGGGCTCGCTACCGACAAACTACCTGATGAGATTAACTTTTCGCAGGGAAGCATCAGTAATGAGCGCGACTCGGTGTTTAGCTCTTCTTTTGACGAAGACGAGGGCAATGACGATGACGATCTCTATGAGGACGCACGCATGATCGTCATAGAGGCAGGTAAAGCATCGACTTCATACCTCCAGAGGCGCCTCAAGGTCGGCTACGCGCGTGCAGCACGCCTGATCGACATGCTCGAGGATCGCAGTGTTATCGGCCCTGGCGACGGCGCAAAACCGCGCGAGGTGCTAGAAAAGGCGGGAACGGAGACGTCGGAGTAATAGTAATATGGACGGCAGGACAATCATTAAACGAGTGCTTATCGGGATGGGGATCGCCATTGTGGTTGGGTATTCATATTTTGCCCTTGAAGGGTATGTGCGTGGGCCACGTATCGTGATTACCACACCCCAAAGCGGACTATCGACCACCACCGCATGGATTACCGTTGCTGGCCGAACTATCCATACGAGCACCCTTACCCTGAACGGTGCCACTACCTCCCCTGACCTCGCGGGGAACTTTAGTGAATCTTTGCTCCTCGCCCCCGGGTATAATATAATGAAGGTTGCTGCAGCGGATCGCTATGGGCGTACGGTAGAAAAAACAATCGAGATGACGCTAACAGAATCTGGAATATCGAATTTAGAATATAGAATGGGGACAACAACACAGGCAACAAGCACGGGTACATCGACTTTAAGAACTTTATAAACTTTAAGAACTAAACCATGGCAGTAAAAAAGAAAGTAGAAAAAGAAGCTAAGACACACGGTGCAAACATCGCGGATACGATCAAGGCTATTCAGGCAAAATTTGGTGAAGGAGCGATCATGAAACTTGGCGACAAACCAAAGGTTGGCGTTGATGCTATTTCTACTGGCTCAATCGGTCTTGATTACGCACTTGGTGTTGGCGGTCTTCCTCGCGGACGTATCGTTGAGATATTTGGACCTGAGTCATCAGGCAAAACGACCCTCACTCTCCATGTTATCGCAGAGGCTCAGAAAATGGGTGGTATTTGCGCCTTTGTTGATGCTGAACACGCTATGGATCCTGACTATGCAAAGAAACTAGGCGTCAACATCGACGAACTCCTCATTTCGCAGCCCGATACCGGCGAACAAGCACTCGAAATCGTGGAGAGTCTCGTACGCTCAGGAAAGCTCGATGTCATTGTCATCGACTCAGTCGCAGCCCTCACCCCTAAAGATGAGATTGAGGGAGATATGGGTGCACACCATGTGGGCAAGCAGGCGCGCCTCATGTCACAAGCGCTCCGCAAGCTTACCGCAATTGTTGCCAACTCAAAGACCATTGTCATTTTCATTAACCAGATCCGTATGCAGATTGGCGTAATGTTTGGCAATCCTGAAACTACCCCTGGTGGTAAGGCACTCAAGTTCTACACTTCGGTTCGTATCGATATTCGTCGCACCGCACAGATCAAAAAAGGAGAGGATGTCATCGGCGGCCGCATCAAGGTCAAGGTCGTAAAGAACAAAGTGGCGGCACCTTTCAAACAAGCCGAGTTCGACCTGCTTTACAACAAGGGCATTTCACAAGAAGGTGAGATCCTTGGCCTCGGTGAAAAGTTTGAGATTCTTCAAAAGTCAGGATCTTCATATGCTTACGGCGACGTAAAGATTGGTCGCGGGTATGATTCTGCATGTACCTTCCTCGCAGAAAAGGAGAACAAAGCGATACGCGCTTCCCTCCTCAAGGAGATTCGTCACAAGCTCAAAGAGACAGAAAGTATCTAATCCTCGCTCTCAGAAAAAATTAATCAGGGTTTTACTTTTTGTGAAAAATCCGTAGAATACAACATATTATGGCAATGATAGATTACAACGAGATTAAACCAGGAAAGTGCATTGTGCTTAATAGCGAGCCGTACGAGGTCCTTTCCTCGCACGTAGCCCAGAAGCAGAAACGTCGCCCAACCAACCAAACCAAGCTGAGACACCTCATCAGTGGTCGTGTTGTCGAGCAAACGTTCCAGCAGTCAGACAAGGCTGAAGAGGCTGACATCGAGACCCGGGAGATTAAATACCTTTACACAGGTAAGGGTGAGTCATGGTTCTGCAACCCTAAAAAGCCTGCGGAACGTTACGCACTCAAAACATCTCTCCTTGCAGGCAAGGAAGGATTCCTCAAGGCCGACACCCTCGTTAGTGCTATGGTGTTTGATGACGAGATAATCGGCATCCGTCTCCCTATCAAGGTTGAACTCCTCGTAAAAGAAGCTCCTCCTGCGGTCCGTGGCAACACGATCTCGGGTGGCTCAAAGCAAGTCACCCTTGAAACCGGCGCGACTATCCATACCCCAATGTTCATCAACGAAGGCGATCTCATTCGCGTGAACACGGAGACTGGTGATTATGCTGAGCGTGTGGACAAAAAGTAGTTTTGGCTCAACAACAAAAAAAACACCGCCAATTGGCGGTGTTTTTTTGTACTCTCTTTAACGAGCTACGAACGGCAAGATGGCCATGAAGCGGGCGCGTTTGACGGCTTGCGCGAGCTGGCGCTGATGCTTTGCGCAGATACCAGTACGTTTACCGGCAATCATACGTGCGTGTGGATTCAAGTACTTTTTCAAGATCTCGGTATCCTTGTAGTCAATCAACTTTACGTTGTTCGCTGAAAAGAAACACTGTTGTTTAGTAATTTTCATAGTTTAGAACGGAATGTCATCCGGGTTAATGTCTTCTTCGGGGTATTCGATCGTTTCGAGCTCGGGAGATGGTGCTGAGGTAGCTTTTGAAGAGCTTGCGGCACTTGGTGCGCTATAGCCTCCTTCTGCGGGGCCACCAGCTGCGCGGGGACCAAACTGCATACTATCTGCAATAATCTCCATGCGATATTTCTTGCCAGTTGCATCATCCCAACTGCGGGTCTGCATACGGCCCTCAATGAGCACCGAGGATCCCTTTTTAAGATACTGAGCAGCGAGCTCGGCAAGCTTGCTGAACAATACAATGTTGTGATAATCCACACTCTCCTGCTTTGCACCTGCCTTGTCTTTCCAGACGCGGTTGGTCGCAAGACTGAAACTCGTAACTTTAATACCCGACGGAAGAGCTTTAAGTTCTGGGTCGCGGGTAAGGTTTCCGTAAACGATCGCTTTGTTTAAGTACATAGTGAAGAAGAATTATCTGGTAATTACGTAGCCTTATGCTACCAATTCTTCAATAGCTTTGTCTAGTGCATCCTCTGAGGCAGCTGGTGTTGCTGGCGCTTCTTCTGCTGCAATAGCGTCCGGACGTGAATCTGCTGATTCAGCTGATTCAGCGACCTCTTCTTCTACTGCTTCAGCAGGCATTTCTGTTTCGCGTGCTTTTGCGTTTGATGAAGGGAATTTCTTAGAAAGAAATGTCTCTTCGCGAAGTGTCTTAACAACGAGGTAACGAAGAACATTGTCGTCCTTTTTGAGCTCCTCCTCGAGAGCAGCGATGCTCTCTGGTGATGCCTCAAATTTGATCCATCCAAAGTATGCGTCGTCGAAACGCTTGTTCTTGTGCTCGACCGTTTTCACGATCTGATAGGCGAGGTCAATGAAGACCGGAAGCTCCTCGGCAATGATATCCTTGGAGATCCGCTCGATCATGCCACGCACGGCTCCCGACGCTGCGGGGATTTGCTCCTCAGCAAGGGTCGGAACAAGATGGTAGCCTAGCTCGTAAACGCGAGGCTCCGTGTGTTCATTATGATCCATATTTCAATTATGAACCTAGTTTGAGAATAATTGCTACTGCGTCTTGCAAAATCCTGCTGCAAACCATCGAGCTGCTCGTCGCCGTGCCCCGGCACGACTCCTCTCATCTCTCGGTTTTCGCGACGGATTTCGCAAAACTCGTTACACAATTATTTTCAAACCAGGTTCGGTGGGGTTTCCCCCGTTAACCTAATAACCCGTGTATCCTACCAGACAAAAGGGGGAAAGTCAAAAAGTACGTTCGCCATTCTATTTTCTGCTGCACGCATATTTTTCTGCTGAAAAATTGCTCCGCTCGCGCCGCCGCGCTGCGCAAGGCACCAAAAAACAGAACGGCTCACTCCAAGGTGAAAACTCAGACTTACACGACAATATTGAATACTCGCAGGGCGTTCTGAACGGTGGCGGCGCGGACGGTTTCGAAGTCTTCACCGCGAATCTCGGCAAGTTTTTTTACGACTTCTTCGACATAAACAGGCTCGTTACGGTTTCCGCGGTACGGCGCTGGCGCAACATATGGCGAGTCTGTTTCAGTCATAATACTATCAAGTGGTGTCAGACGAATCACCTCGTCGTACTCACGACTGAACGTGATTACTCCGGTAAAAGATATGGTAAAACCAAGAACAAGGTACTCGCGTGCAATAGCAAATGTTTGTGAAAAAAAGTGCACATTCCCTCGAAGGTTCTCGCCCGCTTCCTTTTTCTTTTCTCTTAATATTGCCAAAATATCGTGATGCGCATCAGCAAGCGCTTTATCGCTATCACGAACGTGAAGCATAAGGGGGAGATTATGTGCAAGCGCAAAATCAATCTGCATCTCAAAAAGTTTGCGCTGGCGCTCTTTTTCTAAAACAACATCAGAAACTTCGTCCAAACGTGAGTAATCAAGGCCGCACTCCCCGACCGCGACCACGCGCTTACCTTCCGTTAGTTGATCAAAAAGAGGCACGAGAAAACGCGCCTCAATATCATCGATGGGGTGTACACCAATAGAAGCAAAGATTCCTTCGTCCGTGAATGAGGCCATCATTGCTGAGTCCTGTGAGCTCTTGAAGTCGGTCCCTATCATAATAGACGCTACTCCTTTTTCTTGCATGCGTGCAATTACGGCGTTACGGTCTTCGTTGAATGCTGGATCCCACACATGAGCATGGATATCAAAAAATCTTGGTGTCATAGTATAGAAGTCATCTCAAAATAAATCGCTTATTATATTATAAGCATACAGGAAATCTCAACTTACTCCAAATAAGTTGAGATGACTTCTATATTCTTTATTCTTTGCGCATAAAAAGAGGTTCTGAAGGAAGGTGTGAAGCGAATACACGCTCCCCTCCTCCTTCGGAGGCGCCAAGGAGAGATTTGATCTTTGTAGCTGTGTCCGGCAAGAATGGTGTGATCATTTCTGCAATGTCGGCAATGCCGTACATCACACTCCAAATAATCTTTTCAGCGGCATCTTTGTCTGTTTTTACCAACTTGAACGGCTCATAGTCAGCGATATACTGATCGAGATACCCTATAAGCTCCCAAACTACATCTGCGGCCTTGTTGACCTCGTACGCGCGCATATGCGCATGATAGCGCGGGAGGATGTCGTTCGTAATAAGGTATGGAATAGTGAGCCCCGCAAGATCACCCAACACGGTCACTTCTGCAATACGGGCGTGCACAGGAAGTGCGCTGGCAATGCTTCCCGTTACCTGTCCACCAAAGTACTGCTCCGCCATCTTAAGGGTCCTTGAAACAAGGTTGCCGAGACCATTAGCAAGATTTGCATTATACGCTTCTTTGAATTTTTCGAGTGTGAGATCCCAATCTTCGGTTGGCGTTACTTCGCGCGAAAGATAGTACCTGAGCGCGTCCACGCCATACTCATCAATAAAGTCATGCGGCTTAAGTACATTACCAAGCGACTTTGACATTTTTTTGCCACCCGAAGTAACAAAGCCGTGCACAAGAAGCTCCTTAGGGAGCGGGAGTTTTACAGAGAGCAACATTGCTGGCCAGAGAAGTGCATGAAATCGCACGATATCCTTACCAAGCACTTGCACATCGGCAGGCCAGAATGTACTGAAGAGTGATTCGTCTTCACCTGCCTGCGCAGGCAGGCGCCCATACCCAAGTGCAGAAATATAGTTTGAGAGTGCATCACACCATACGTACATAAGCTGTCCCGGATCGTTGGGCACGGGAATCCCCCAAGGAATAGCTCCTTCGGGGCGCGAAATACTCACATCAGCAAGCGTCTGCTCGCCACCCTCTTTTCCAAACAAGGCAATCATTTCGTTTGCGCGTGTTTGAGGAGTGATTTTTAGTTCGCCACTTTCCAGGAGACGTTTGAGCTCTCCTGCGTATTTTGAAAGTTTAAAAAAATAATTTTCTTCTTTGATGTGGTCAGGGATCGTATCATGATGTGGACACTTGCCGTCCACAAGCTCCTTTTCGGTAATGAACGCTTCACACCCAACACAGTAGAGCCCCTCGTAGGTGCCTTTGTATATATCCCCTGTCTCCTCGAGGGCGCGCCACATCTTTTGTGCCCCCGGCCAATGCACCTCATGATCTGAGGTACGAACAAATGCATCGTTTGAGATCACCATTTTTTTCATAAGCTCCTGCGTCTTTGCAACATTGTTATTCACAAACGCTTGCGGACCAAGACCTTCTTTTTGTGCGGCGCGCACAATCTTTTCTCCATGCTCGTCAGAACCGGCAAGAAAAAAAGTATTGTCCCCTATTCCGCGATGATAACGCGCGATGATGTCCGCGAGCATCATGGTATAGGTGTGCCCTAGATGCAACTCTGCGTTCGCATAAAAAATCGGGATCGTGAGGTAAAATTTCTTTTCGTCCATAAAAGTGTGTGTGGGTAGGTAATATACCTACTATGAGGTAAGACCCTTACTTTTTTCAATGTCGTCAACAAGCTCCATTACCGCCGCCGCAACAGGGATTGAAATGAGAATACCCAAAAACCCTGCAAGCTCGGCACCAATGATGAGCGCAAGAATAACAAGGATTGGTGGCACGCCAACGATTTTACGCACCACAAGTGGATAAATAAGGTTGCTCTCAAACTGTTGTACTAAAAGATAGAACCCTGTAATAATCAATGCGAGACTCGTTCCTCCCGCCGAAAAAGCGAGTGCGACTGCGGGAATCGCTGCAATGATTGGTCCAAACACCGGAATGATCTCGAGTGTTCCTGCAAGAAGTGCCAGGAGGAGTGCATAAGGAATGCCAAAAATCGTAAGGCCTAAATACACCAAAATAAAAATAAGGACCCCAAGAAGAATCTGGCCTTGCATCCATTTGCCGATCTTTGCCTTTGAGCGCTCCCAGAGATTGATAGCATACGCTTCTTTACCAAAAGGAATAACGATTTTCAAAAAATTTTCAATACCACGTTCTTGCATCGCAAAATAAAATGAAAGGACAACAATAAGCACAAAACTAAAGAGACCGCCAAAAACCGAACCTGCGGTCGTCGCAAACCCCTTTGAGGCGCCTGAGAGACTGCTGAGCGTTACAAAAAGATCACTCACGGGCGCTCCTGAAGAGAACTGAGCAAGGAGGAGCTCTCCACCCTTCATCGCTCCGTCACCCCCCACTAAAACGGGAGGAACAAGCTGCTGCGCAACACCAGGAAGTCTGTCTGAAAAATCATACAATTCTCCCAAGAGTGAAGGCACGAAGGCATAAAAAAGTCCTGCAAAGAGGCCGGCCAAGGCAACATACACACCAAGCACTGCGGGGATACGGTGGATGCGATATTTACCCAGAAGCTTAACCGCTGGCTCAATCGAGGAAGCAAGGACGACCGCAGTCAGAATGACGAGCACGAGATCGCGCAACATATAGAGAACCCAAAAACCCAAGAGGATAGCAAGTGTTTTAACTATTGTCCCTGCGCTGATTGAAATAATCGTGTCTTTTTCGCGGTTCGGCATATATGGGTATGTTACACGATTTTAGCGATTTTAGCGAGACTGCTCGCCCTGTTTTGTAGTTTATAAAACTAATTGAGTTTCAAAACCTTCTTGAACTCCTCTCCATTTTTAGCAGGACCAATAAGCGCGAGGTTCAAATTCTTTTCTACAAATATCTTACGCGCCATAGTACGAATATCCTCGGCAGTTACCGCGCGAATGAGGCGCTCTTTTTCTTTAGGAGTGCGTATGTCGCGACGCAAAATCTCTTGCATACCATAATATTCCGCAAGGTCATCCGATGATTCTAGTCCGAGATACATCATTCCCACGAGATGCTCTTTAACTTTGGTGAGTTCTTCATCCGACACGAGGTCACTCTTGAGCAGCTCGAATTCTGCAAGGACCGCACGGAGAACCTCCTCCATGCGCGCATTGGCAACCCCTGCTGAAACTGAGAAATGACCATGGTCAGTAAACGCCGTATTCCTAGCACTCACATAGTACCCTACCCCCATTTCATCGCGAAGTTTACGAAAGAGTCTTGAAGACATGCCACTTCCAAGCACGGCACCAAGGACCGAGAGTACGGGATTTCGCTCATCGTAGATCGGAAATGTTCGCACGCCAAGAATGAAGTGTGTTTGGTCAGTCTCTTTATGGACAGCAGATACTGCGGGGGTCACCTGCTTGTCGCTCGTTTTTTTCTTACCGCCCTTTTTCCCTTCGGCGACCCCTTTGAATTTTTTGGCAATATCTTTGAATGCTTGTACTGCATCAACGTTACCCGTCACCACAACGGTCGTTGCTGGAGCAATGTAGTGTGCTTTGCGGTATGCGAGGAAATCCTTGCGGGTCATACCACGCACGACCTCACGCTCCCCTGCAATAGGCCACCCAGCAGGCTGATCCCCATACAACAGACTCATCCACACCTCGTGCACCTTGCGCATAGGGAGGTCGTCATACATATTGATCTCATCTACGATGACCCCTTTTTCTTTTTCAATTTCATCATCTTTAAAAAGTGGGTTCAAGTAGAGGTCGGCGATAACATCAAGAAGTTTTGGAAAATCCGCCGCTTTGCCCTTTGCGTAATAGCCAGTGTATTCCTGCCCGGTAAATGCATTGTATTCACAACCTAGCCCATCAAGCTCTTTGGAGAGGTCACTCGTATTAGGACGGTTGGTTGTCCCTTTAAAACACATATGCTCGAGAAAATGAGAAAGGCCGTTTTTTGCCTTGGTCTCATATTTTGACCCTGTTTCAACAAGTACAAGCACCGTCACTGTAGGATTATCCGCCATCGGCACGGTAACCATACGGAGCCCATTCGGTAATACTTTTTTCTTGAATTTCATCTCGTTACTGTAGCACAAGAAGTCGGCAAAAGAAAAACGGCCCAAAAATGAGCCGTTTAAAGTAACACGTACTGTCTTGGCGACCGTCGGAAATCCACCAACATCTGGTGCAGATTACACACTTCGTCAAATTTCATTTCACGCAAATCGATAGAAACATCGATAGGTGTGTCACCCTGTACGAGTTTTTGTCCATCACTTAAAGGTGCGAAGCGACGAATATAACCGTGTTCGTCCTTGCCCCAATAACCATCGAGTATCCACGATATCTTCATACCAAGCTCAAGACGTGCAAGGACAGTGTGGTAATTTCGAAGATTCAGCGACTCAACATAAATCGCATTTTTTACTTCGATACGGAGAGGCATTCCCGGCTGCAACATAGCAAACGGAAGCCCTTGTGCCAAAGAAATGTCCATCTCATTCTCCTTAAAAATAACCCTCTCCCACCTTAACGTTTTTTATCAGGTGTGTCAAAAAGAAAGAAGACTCGATTTTTCGAGTCTTCTTTCAAATCTATTGAATTTCTTTTTTAATAAAACTGATCAGTTCGGGAATTGGGAGACGTTGCTGGGTACCCGTATCGCGATCGCGCACCGTAACCGTATCGAGGAGCTCAGGATTCTCGCCCAGGGTGTCAAAGTCGATAACGACACAAAATGGCGTACCAATCTCGTCCTGACGTCGATAGCGTTTGCCGATGTTGCCGTTGTCGTCCCAAATAATCTGTGGAATTTCAGCCTTGAGTGCCTTGTATATTGTACGCGCTTTTTCTACGAGCTCGGGCTTGTTTTTTAAAAGGGGTGAGACCGCAGCCTTGATGGGTGCAACACGAGGATGGAACTTCAAGTATGCGCGTGTCTCTCCACCCATCTCGTCCTCGGTGTACGCCGAAAGAAGTACTGCAAGAAGGGTGCGGTCGACGCCAAACGACGGCTCGATGACATGGGGCACTGTACGCTCCCCTGTTGCCTCGTCGTAGTACGAGAGGTCTACCTTGCTTGCCTCGCTATGACGACTGAGGTCAAAGTCGGTGCGGTACGCGAGGCCATAGAGTTCCTTTTGTCCAAACGGATAATCAAACTCGAAATCAATCGTACGCTTTGAATAATGCGCAAGATCTTCGGGGGCAATATCTACTTCATGTGTACGTGCACGGTCGATACCAATAAGGTCGAGCCATGCGCCCATGGCGACACGCCACTCCTCAAATGCGCGCTGCCAGTCATCCTCGCGCACAAAATATTCAATCTCCATTTGTTCAAGCTCGCGAAGGCGAAAGATAAAGTCACGCGGAGTAATCTCATTGCGAAACGCTTTACCGATTTGCCCCAGCCCAAAGGGGAGTTTTGGATGAAATGAATCAACGACATTTTTAAAATTAACGAACATTCCCTGTGCCGTCTCAGGACGAAGGTATGATATTGCCGAAGAATCCTCCATTGCCCCCACGCGTGTTGAGAGCATCATGTTGAACTGGCGCTCAGGGCCAAGTGCACCGCCACAATCGGGACATTTTGTTTTGTCTTCTAAGTGGTCAGCACGGAAACGTCGATTACACTTGGTACATTCAACAAGGGGGTCTGCAAATCCCGCAACATGCCCCGTTGTTTCCCATACGCGACCGTTCATAAGGATCGCCGCATCCATGCCATACATGTCATCGCGACCATCCACAAACATGCGCCACCAAAGATTCTTAAGGTTATTTTTGAGTGCAATACCGAGAGGTCCGTAGTCATACGTACCTGCGAGGCCACCGTATATCTCGGAGCCTTGATAAATAAAGCCACGGCGCTTGGCAAGCGAGATGAGCTTTTCCATCATTTCAGGAGGATAAACCTTCTTTTCTGTCATAAAATCTACTGTATCACAGCTGCTTGATTTTGGCTAAACTGAGGATCGGAAGTGAGGTTGGTCGTTACTGCACTTTTTTGATCACCCAAATCTGTCTTAGTGAAGTCATCAACAGCCGTAAGAATACTTTCCCCCGTAAGAGCTGGGACTTTTCTAAGCTGACTCAAGCTTGGAAGAAACGATACCTGGAAGGCTGATTCACGCACTCCCCCTGCAGGAATACGTCCAACCACCCAAGAAACCTCAGAATCTGATGCATTCCACGAGATGTCCTCTCCTTGTGGCGAAATATTACCTGTCCACTTTACATAAATTGGCAATGTTGTTTTTACTACCGTATTAGAAACATTATTCGAAGCATTGCGTACAATCCATTTGATCGTATACGTAGTCTCCGCATCGGTTCGAGGAGGAAGATCTCCTGTGTTTTTGAAAGGACCTGCATAATAGAGTGCCTGTACAGCAAGGCGTAAGTCAGTTTCAAACTTCACCTTACGAGAAGCAAACGTGGAGATCGTTTCTGGTAACCCTGTTTTTGTGGTGCGTGCCCGCACACGTACTTCAAAAGTAATCTGTGGATTCTTAATCATGCGTGTAGTATTAACATTGAGAGGGATAGGTGCAAAACTAAAACCTACTGTCCCGCGATCTCCATAATTAATAGTTTCCAATCCGTGGTTTGCCACTTTGTCCCACACGATTGTATTGTCGATCGACCGAAAGAAGCCTTTACTATCGGCGTATACTGAGTATCTATTAAGTGCCTCACCCTTGAGGGTAACTTCGATTATTGCGTCTGTTACGGGAGTGGGGTTATTACTCCGCCATCCAACGTCTACCCGCACTCCTCGACCGAGCGGTACTGCGTACTCATTGTCATGATCGCCATTTATTGCAATATCAAGAGCAACAAACGGTTTAGTGAGGGTGAGCGTCTCGGTAATCAAATTGTATGCCACCCCTACACGTCGCTCATCTTTTTTATCAGGTGTACCAATCAAAACTCTTACCACTTTTTCTTCGTTTTCTTGTCCTTCAATGACCCCGCGGATCTTTATAATGCGTTCTTCTTGAGGAGTAAGCGTACCAATATTCCAAACATTGTCCCCCTGCGTCGGAGGAACGTCCGCACCCTGGAAAGTAAAGCCAAATGGATATGACACCTCGAGAAGTAGCGCATCGAGTGGGTCTTTACTGTTTGACTCAATAGAAACCAAAAGCTCAATCTCTTGCCCTGAGGATAATTCCTTTATGACATCGAGTTTCATATTTACGGGAGAGGATGCGACACGCAGAGTGTATGTTGCCCCCTTTTTAAGGGTTGCATTAGAACCCGCCATTCGATACTCCAGAACAATATTCACTTCTTTTTGTGCGTTTTCTTCGCCGTATAAAATCGTCTGAATATTCTCGCTCACCGACTGCCCAGGAGCAATTGCCCCAAGCTCTTTTGAAATACGAGGGAGCTCGACCTTATCAGGTGCGGTATAAAACCCTGCTGGATATTCAATAAAAAGTGTTGCTTCCTCTATGGCAACCTTGTTTCCGTTCGTAATAGAGATCTCTGTCTCAAAAGGTTCCCCTCCCGCAACAGCAAGCGGGGCCACGGTCTCGATTTTTATATTCTCACCGGAAATAATGTTTGAGCCACGCCACCACACAACCGCAGCAACCGCTGCCGCAAATACAAAAAAACCGAGAGACACATAGACAATTTTTTTTATCATAGAGTGATGAGCCGTCGCACGCTCTTGTTCGTGCGCAGCCGCACGTGCCTCGCTCTCAGCGTTCCACGAAGAAGGAACATTCGACTCTTTTCGTTCAAGCATATCAGCAACCTCGTGTGGCTTGAAGTCTTTTCCGTAGAGCTCTTTCTCTAGGTTAGCGATCTTGCTTTTCATATCATCTGCCATGACTTTAGTATAGCAGTATTTTTAGAGAGAGAGAACTATAGTTGTGAAGAATGGAGCGCTTCGTTGATCTCGGGAATAGCGTTTATTCTTATGGTCTCAAAATCCTGAAGGAGTGGGAGCGTCCAGACCCCCGGCTCAAGGAAACGCTCGTAGTGCTCAGGGTCGAGATAACCCAGCCACACAAGACTGCGCAAAGTTGCCAAAGTTTCAAAAGAAAGCGTGAGCTCAGCAGGAATCGCCGTATGCTCTAAAAAATTGAGCCCACCGAGAAGGTCTTTAAAAAGTTCATCCTCTCTTCCCTCTCCGTGAATTAGTCGCGCAAGGAGGGCGCAGGTACGCGCAAAAAGTTTTAAACGCACCGTATCACCTTTGAGTGCGGGAAATGATGCTTCTTCTCCCGCACTCGTGATACGCCAAACCTCTTTACCCCGCACGAGGTCGACATTAATGAAAGAGAGGTCCTGGAGCACATAACGCAGTTTTGACTCCTCTTTGCGCACCGATTGTGCTGATGCCCCCACAAGACCGAGCTCTTCGGTAAATATTTTGTAAAAGCGATTTGACTCGCCAATAGGCACACTACCGAGAATGATTCCGCGGGTGTGATAGATATGGTGCGCCATGACTTATTTTACAAACGCGAGCGTAAAGGAGATGCCGTCGATATTCACGAGCTCACCTTCAATATCTTTGAACACAATGTCTTTGATGAGTGATGTCTTTTTGAGGTCTTCGCCAAACTCTTCAACAAGCGCCCGCCCTTCGTCACTCGTAGCAATCTCAAGAGTCACAATATCAGACGGCGTAAGTCCTGTTTTCTTGCGGAGCTCCTGCACGGTACGCACCAGATCGCGAAACTGCCCTTCGCGTTTGAGTTCGGGGGTAATGACGGTGTCGAGAGAAATTTCTTGTTCGGCGATATCTGTAAAAATAACTTTCTTTACATTGAGCTCATCAGTAATGATAGATGCTAGGGCAGGCGCGAGAACAACCCCGCGTACCGTGATTGATGCAAGTGGTTGACGAACCTTGATACCTGCCTTTGCGCGCGCCTCAAGAGCGAGGGACACGGTACGGCGAACCTCAAACATATCGGTAAGTACAAGACCGCCAGACTCTGCAAACTGGGGCCACGCCTCGAGATGTACGCTTTCTTTTTCTCCGCCTGTTTTTTTATACAAATGTTCAGCAAGGAACGGCATTACGGGCGCGAGAAGTTTCGCAAACTCACGGAGTACAGTACGCGTCGTTGCAATAGCGTACGCGCGGTCAGTCACATCGTCTGACTTGAAACGATCGCGTGAGCGGCGGATGTACCATGTCGAGAGGTCATCAACAAAGAGGCCAATAGGTTTTACCGCACGGTCGAGCTCATACACATCAAACGAGCGCGTCATTTCGTTCCCCAGCTCCGCAAGGCGTGCCATGATCCATTGGTCGAGCGGGTTACTGCTCTCACCCTGCGCCACCCCACCATTTTCGCCGTGCATCTCATAGAAGGAGAGCACATTCATTAACCGCACGATGACTTTTTTCACCACTTCATCAACCCCGCGCTCAGAAAAAGCGAGATCCTCGGCATGCACAATAGGTGATGCGAGCATGTAGTATCGCACCGCGTCTGCACCATAGCGATTCAAAACTTCTATAGGGTCCGGGTAGTTCTTGAGCTTCTTGGACATCTTTTGTCCGTCCTCGGCGAGCACCATACCGTTCACGATGACATTTTTGAAAGGCGCTTTATCAAAGAGTCCGACCGAGAGGACGAGCATATTGTAAAACCAACCACGCGTTTGGTCGACACCTTCAGCAATGAAATCGGCAGGAAAATTCTTTTCGAAAAGCTCTTTGTTTTCAAACGGATAATGAAACTGTGCGTAAGGCATCGAGCCTGATTCAAACCAGCAATCAAATACATATGGTGTGCGCGACATCACACCTCCACACGGACAAGAAACAACCACACGGTCAATATATGGTCGATGTAAATCAAATTCAAAATCTGCATTATGGGGAAACGGTGCAAAAGAAAGTTCACGCACCTCGCCCGTCACAAGGAAATCATCTCTATGTTCTTTGAGTGCCACTGCCTCATCGACCGTAGCCCCTGCAGTCCCCGCGACCAGCATCCATGTCGGATACTCGTGGGTTACAATGAGTATTGTCTTGCCTGCATACTGTGCCTCGAGCTCTTCGAGAAACGGCATCACCCGGCGTTTTACATCAAGGAGGCACTCCCCGCCCTCGGGACGCTTGGTAAGTTTTTCTTTGATTGATGTAAAGTTGCTGCGATATTCCTCAATAGAGCGGCCGTCAAACACACCCGTATCAATCTCTTTGATACGTTCGTCGACAACGATCTGACGCGTGTCGTACCCAATAGCTGCCGCAACAATCTCTGCGGTTTCTTTCGTACGCACGAACGGCGACGTAACAATGAGATCAATATGTTCACCCGCAAGTTTTTTTCCTGTCTCTTCTGCTCCCGCGCGACCCTTTTCGGTGAGAGAAAATTCTGCGTTACTCTCAAGCTTAGAGCTCACGACTCCGCGTGCATTACTTTCTGCTTCTCCGTGGCGCATTACGAGATATCTATTGCCGGACTTTTTTGTTTTTTCTGCAAGCTCTGCGCGTGAGCCAATGACCTCGCGTTTTTCACACGACGTACAGTGCCAAACCGGGAGCGGCGCCCCCCAATAGCGTGAACGTGATATTGCCCAATCGCGCGCGTTTTCGAGCCACTTACCAAAACGCCCGTCGCGCATATTTTCAGGCACCCATGAGGTCTTTGCATTTTCTGCAAGAAGTTTTTCTTTGAGCTCTGGCGCACGAACAAACCACGACCCAGCGGCATAGTTCAAGAGCGGCGTATCGCAGCGCCAACAGTGTGGATATGAATGGATAATCTTTTCTTTTGAAAAAAGTGCTTCAATACCGGCAAGATGTTTGATAATAAGAATGTCGGTTGCTTGATGGTCCCCTTTTGGTTTGACCGCAACGCCAACAAAGTCGCGCACCTCGGGTTTCATAAGTCCATCCATCCCCACATGCTGCACAAAAGGAAGCTTCTCGCGGGTTCCGAGCGTCATATCATCCTCACCAAAGGCCGGTGCGATGTGCACAATACCCGTGCCGCTGTCCATTGTCACAAACGATGCACCATAGACCTTCCAGCCATTTTCACGATGCACGAGTGCGCCCTGTGATGCGTAGTAATCGAAAATAGGTTTGTACGAGCGACCAACAATATCAGAACCGCGCACCGTTTTTATGATACGGTGCTCTTTTCCTTCAAAAACTTTTTCAACCCGCGCGGCAGCAAGAATATAGCGTTCATCATTCAGGGTCACTTCGGCATACTCTTCGTCGGGATTTACGGCGAGTGCAACATTGCCTGGTAACGTCCATGGTGTCGTCGTCCACGCAAGGAGATAAGTTTTTGGTTCATCATCCAGTGCAAACTTTACCGTCACCGAAATATCGGTGACGTCTTTGTACCCTTCTGAGACCTCATTGTTTGAAAGTGTCGTCTCGCAGCGAGGACAAATGTGCATCGGCTTGAAACCTTGATACACGAGGTCTTTGTCGTGAAGCGTCTTGAACGCCCACCAGATTGACTCGGTGTAGTTCGCATCCATCGTGCGGTATGCATGTTCCATATCAACCCATCGCCCAATGCGCGGTATCATTTTTTTCCACTCGGTATCATAACGAAGCACCGACGCATTCGCCGCTTCATTGAATTTCCCAATGCCATATTCCTCGATATCTTTTTTATGCGCGAGTCCGAGTTCCCCCTCGATCAAATTCTCGATAGGCAGTCCGTGACAATCCCACCCCCACACACGGCGCACATAGCGCCCCTGCATCGTCTGGTAGCGTGGGATGGCGTCCTTTATCGCACTCGCCAACATATGCCCATAGTGTGGGAGGCCCGTCGCAAACGGCGGTCCGTCATAAAAAACAAACTCCTCCCCACCCTTTGTTTGGGCGAGGGATTTTTCAAAGATACCCTGCTCTTGCCATTTAGCCAGGGTCTCCTCTTCACGCTTGGCGATATCAGACTTTTTCTCGAGTTCATCCATATTTATCCAGAATACCACAAAGGAGGCTACTCATCAAAAATCCCCTTGCGTCGCAAGGGGATTTTCTTTACATTTTTTCGGGAGCTGAGATGCCGAGCACCCACAATCCTTCTTTTAGTACCGCCTTCAGACGTTTTACGATAGCGAGATAGTGTTCTGAATCTTCTTTATTGTCGGTAATGATTTGCGTGCTTCCATAGAAACTATTAAACAGCTGAGCAATCTCAAAGAGATAGGTGACCAGTTTCTGCGGAGCGAGAGTTTCCACCGCACAAGAAAGTTCAAACTCATACTGCATGAGCGTCCTTTCAAGTTCTGTCGTTGGTGATTCTTTGAACTTTGGTTCATACCCTCGTTCTATTCCCTTTTCAAGAAGAGATGCACAGCGTGCGTGGGTATAAAGAAGATAAGGGCCGGAGTCGCCTTCAAAAGAAAGTGAGAGTTCAGGGTCAAAGTTGATATTCATACCGGGCTTTGAACGGAGCACGGCAATGCGAAGTGCAGACAGGGCGATCTCACGCTCAAGCTTCTTTTTCTCCTCAATACTCAAGTGTGCGATTCGCTCCCCCGCCCTTTCTCGCACTTCCTCCTCGACCACACCAACAACATCGAGCGCAAGTGGTACACCACCAAGGCGGCTCGACATTTTTTGACCTTTAAAAAGCATGCGGCCATGTGGGATGTGTACACTCCTTTCTGCACGACTCTTCCATTCATCATTTATCTTGCTCGCTGCATCAAGAACAATTTTAAAATGATGGGATTGCTCATTGTCAGTAACAAAAAGAGAGCAGTCCACCTTTCCGTATTCAGTGAATTTTTTTTCTATCAAACCGAGATCCTTTGCCTCGTATGTTGGGTGCCCTTCACTATTAACAAAAACCAATGTATTTAAATCCTTTCGGTCCTCACTCGGCACGTATACAAAGGCCCCTTCGCTTTGTGTAAAGACAGCTGGTGTATTTTTGAGAACAATCTCTTTCCCGATCTTTGTGACATCGCTTTCAAAGATCGTTTTCCCAAGCTTTGACCCAATGCTTTCAAGCACATATTCAAAATATACGGTGTTGATGTTTTTTACTTTTCTCCATATCTGATAGCCTTCTGAGTCATGTAGTTCCCCGCTTTCAATTTCGTTGTACAAATTTTTTGCGATATCTTTGATCTCATTTTCTAGCGCAGGATTTTCTTTTGCTAAAGCAATCCCACGGACATAGCAATCCCCAAGATAGTTGACCACTTTCGTTTGCGCGTCAAAATCTCCTGAAGAGAGGTCGCTAAACATTTGTTGTGAAATTCCTCCATCCTTTTGCAGTACGTAAATAGCTTTTGCTATTCCCAGGGAAATGTCCGAAGGGAAAGAAATGGTGGTTACTTGCGCACCCCCTTCTGTCATTGCGCGAGAAACAAATTCACCCACAATATTATTCATGAGATGTCCGATATGAAAAGGCTTGAAAAGATTTGGGGAAGAATGCTCAACAAGAATATTTTTTCCTGAGTAAATTGTTTTAATAGGATTTTTCTCTTTTGTGTTCTCGTTTCTTATTGCTTCATCTGAAAGTCGGAAGTTAATAAACCCGGGCCCGGCAACTTCAAGCTCTTTGATCTCCTCCCTCGAAGTTTCAAGTATTTTTTCAACCAGCTTGCCTGCAAGCTCACGAGGAGCAATACCCGCCTTTTTACCGTACACGAGTGCTGCGTTCGTCGCATAGTCCCCGTGCGATGAATCCGCCGGACGTTCAAGCACAACCGTACCCGCCTCAATACCGAGCACCCCAAGCGCTTCGATAATAAGTACTTCTAGTTTCTCCTTCATAAAACTGAGCATACCACGCCTCGCAAAAACAAAAAACCCTTGTGAAATTACTTTCACAAGGGTTGACCTTACGTTATTACATCCATCCGCATTGCCCCTTCACGATTCGATAGATCTCTTCGTGAATCATTTCAGGGGTTCGAGCCCCATTGATTATGGTGACATGATGCGGAAGTTCTTCGTGAAGTGTCTGGAACCCTTCGCGAACGCGCTCATACCATTCGAGCGGCTTCATGTCGAACGGTGACTTAACGCGACTCGTATCAGCGTCAATACGGCGTTTCGCCTCTTCTGCGGGAATATCGAGGATGATGTATCGTGTCGGCGTGTATTCACCAAAGATGAACTTACGCATCCGCCAAAAATTGTCTTCGAGTTCGGGTGCCATTTTTGCATATACCTGGTACGCAATCGTAGATGAATCACCTCGATCAGAAACGATCAGTGTTCCCGCAGACAAATAGGGTATGACAACCTTTTCCATCCAATGCGACCGCGCTGCCCACATCATGAGATACTGTGTACGCGCACTCGCGTCGGCTCCTTCTGGTGAAGAAAAAATATCGCGGATTTTTTCTGACAAAGGGGTCCCGCCGGGCTCGCGGGTAAGAATGAAGTTCCTTCCTTCGTCTCCCATACGAGCAGCAAGGAGACCAATTTGTGTCCCTTTTCCTGATCCATCCATACCGTCAATGACAATAAATGGTGCTTTCATGATTCCTCCTTGGTTAACGAACGGGTACTTCTGACAACGTTCTACCAAGAAACAGACTCTATTGCAATGTTAATCTTTCCCTGTACTCCCAAAACCTCGCTCACCACGTGCTGTTTCTGCGAGTTCTGTAGATTCGAAAAACTCTGCCCGCTCAACTTTTTGTATGAGCATTTGCGCAACCTTGCCTCCTGCGCTAATCACATAATCCTCAGTGCTTAAATTTATCAGTCCCACTTTTACTTCCCCACGATACCCTGCATCCACCACTCCCGCCAATGTCTTGAGTCCGTAGGTCGTCGAGAGTCCACTCTTGTCCCAAATGAGCCCCACGAAGCCACTGGGGATTTCGAGCGCAATACCCGTACTCACGAGCGCTCGCCCACCCGCGGGGATAGTCAATTCATCAAGCGCATACAAATCAAATCCCGCATCCTCCGGATGTGCGTACGACGGAAGCTTTGCTTTTGCGTGTAGTTTTTTTATTCTGAGTTCCATTAACATCAATAGTACCACCCGCAAGTAAAAAAGAAAAAGACGGCAAAACGTGAAGCGTTTTGCCGTCTAACTTTTTATTTCTTCTTATACTTTCGGGTTTGTAACCCCTTTTTGCCCTTGATACTTTCCGCCACGATCCTTATATGAAGTTTCGCACACTTCATCACTCTCAAAAAAGAGCACCTGGGCACAACCTTCGTTGGCGTAAATCTTTGCGGGAAGAGGCGTGGTGTTGGAAAATTCCAACGTCACATACCCTTCCCATTCTGGCTCAAAAGGTGTCACATTAACGATGATACCGCACCGCGCGTACGTCGACTTGCCGAGGCAGATAGTCAACACATTCCGTGGGATGCGGAAACGTTCAATCGTGCGCGCAAGGGCAAATGAATTTGGCGGGATAATACAGAAATCCCCCTTCTTTTCGACGAACGAATTAGGGTCGAAGTTTTTAGGATCTACGACCGTAGAATGAATGTTCGTGAAGATTTTGAATTCGTCGGCACAACGGACGTCATAGCCATAGCTTGATGTACCGTAGGACACGATCTTCTTCCCGTCGATTTCTTTCACTTGCCCCGCCTCAAACGGTTCAATCATCGGACCGTCGAGACGGCTCATTCCCGTGGGGAGAGCAACCATGGCCCTCTCGACAGGATCAAGGCTACACATCTTTTGTATCCACTTATCAGACTTGATGCTCATATCTATCTCCTCTCGTATAAAGAATAAACCTAGAACAATTATAGCACAAAATCATCTCGTAGTCCATAGTTTGACATTGTGGTACTTTCGGGATAGTTTGATGACAGCTGTACTTTTAAACAACAACCAACGGAGGTTCTCATGAACACAAGTCTCGCTCAACTCAACCACACGAAACACATGCTCCCTTTCGGAGGCAAGGTCATCTTGCTCGATACGGGTGCAATAATCGACGCCGAAGCGGAAGCAATGCTTCAAGCACTTCATTCACGTTCAGCAAAAGGAATCGAGGATCATTTACTCATCCTCGAAGAGCGCGGTTCCGAAAAGTTCATGGCCAATTTTTATGTCGGCTATGGGCACAAATCAATCGGTGACTGCGGCAGTGTTACGCTCTTTATCGAAGGCGTCTCAATGCTCGTCGCAAAGGCGATTCAAGACTGGCAGCTTTATTCCGGTCAAGAATCGTCCACGCGCTATATCGATTTTGCTGAACAGGAATTTCGTGACCCAATCGGCAGTTTGCTGTCGAGCGAAATTCTTGAAGTGTGGCGCGTGTTTTATGTAAATTCCAAGGAAGAGCTCCTTGCTCATTTACGGTCTCAATTTCCTCGAAAAGAAACTGAGGTTGAAGAGACATACGAAAAAGCAATCGCAGCACGTTCGTTTGATATCCTGCGGGGATTCCTTCCTGCGGGAGCAACAACAAACCTTGCCTGGCACACCAACCTGCGCCAGGCGGCCGATAAACTGTGCTGGCTTCGAAACCATCCTCTCAAGGAAGTACGCGAGGTTGCCGAGGGTATTCAAGCCGTTTTGATGGAGCGTTACCCCAGTTCGTTTGGTCACAAAACATATCCGGCGAGCGAACAGTACTACGCGGAAGCAATGTGTGAACACGCGTACTTTAACGGTGGCAATGAATTCCATTCACTTGGCAACAACGGCGGACTCGGTGCAATTTTCAACGTTTCAGAAGCAATGCTCGAGAGATACGAAAATATCATGAGTCTCCGGCCGGCAAAAACGGAGCTACCTAAAATCTTGAATGAGTGTGGGACCATTCAGTTCTCATTCCTTCTTGACTTCGGGTCATTCCGTGACGTTCAGCGCCACAGGGCAGTCACTCAACAAATGCCCCTCATCGGAACGCGTTATGGTTTCGAAGAGTGGTATCTCCGTGAACTTCCTGAAAGCCTACGGGCTACAGCAGCTACGTTGTTAACCCAACAAAGAGACAGGCTTTCAAAGCTTTCTTACGGAGGGGTATCTGAGACGGAGCTCCAATACTATGTGGCGATGGGGTACCTTACCCCTAACCGCATTACGGGCGGACTTCCGGCATTGGTGTATCTTGTCGAGCTGCGTGCAACGCGGTTTGTGCATCCCACCCTCCGTCACCGCGCAAAACAAATGGCTGAATCTCTGAAAAATGCTTTTGGTGACCATGGCCTCATTCTCCACCTTGACCCCGAGCCTGATCGCTTTGACGTTAAGCGTGGTGAGCATGACATTCAACTCAAAGATGTAGCTGCCTAATAAGTTGGCAACAAACTCAAACCCCGACAATCTTACGATTGTCGGGGTTTTTTCTTTTGAGTTCTCAGTGTATCGAAAGATTACTTAATCTCAATCCCTGCTGAGCGAGCTGAGCCGGCGATGATCTTCATTGCTGCCTCGATGTCGTTTGCGTTCAAGTCTACCATCTTGCGTTCTGCGATTTCCTGGAGCTGTGCCTTGGTAATCGAGCCTACTTTACTGGTGTTAGACTTCTTTGATCCCTTTTGAATGTTTGCTGCCTTAAAGATGAGGCTAGTTGCAGGAGGCGTCTTCATTTTGAAGTCGAAGGTACGGTCCTCGTATACGGTAATAACCGTTGGTACAAGGTCTCCCATCTTGTCGGCCGTTGCCGCATTGAACTTGGTAACAAATTCACCAATGTTCACGCCTGCCTGACCGAGGGCGGGCCCCAAAGGAGGCGCAGGGGTTGCCTTGCCGGCTGGGATGATAACTTTAACTCGTTTTGTAATTTTCTTTGCCATAATAGTTTCGCTGTATTTGAATTCCCCGAGTCTACCTTAGATTGCGGGATTTTTCAAGTTTTGTATTAAATCTTTCTTATCTGGAGGAAATCGAGCTCGACGGGGGTCTCGCGACCAAACATCGAGACAAGGACCTTTGCGCGACCACGCTCGTCATCCACTTCAGCAACTTTACCCTCAAGTTCCTTGAAGGGTCCGTCGACGATAGACACAACATCGCCCACAAGAAGATCGATATTGTGCTTAGGTGTTCCTTCGGACATGCGACTAAAGAGTGCATCTGCTTCTGCTTTTGCAAGAGGAACGGGGGTTACCCCTGCGCCAACAAATCCAGTAACACGTGGTGTGTTGCGCACAACATACCACGAATCATCGGTAACAATCATATCAACAAGAATGTACCCAGGGTAGATTTTTTCCTCTACCTCGACACGCTTACCACCCTTGACCTTGATCTTCTTTTCCATTGGTACGACCACATTAAAAATACGATCCTCCATACCAAGGGACTCGATACGCTGCTTCAGGTTGCGAAGTACCGCATTCTCGTAGCCCACATAGGTGTGGATAGCGTACCAATTGCGCTCCCCTGTTGTTTCCTGTTTTGCCATATAATAAATTAATTGATGGGGTTATTAACGAGCTGCGACTAAACTCTTAACGAGCGAAGTAAAGAGCGCATCAAAAGCACCAAGGTAAATCGAGGTAAATATAGAGATCACAACGACAAGCACCGTAAAAGCAACAGCCTGATGGCGTGTTGGCCAAACCACGTGGGTTAATTCTCCTTTTGTGTCGCGTAAGTATTGAATGAATGCCATAATTGTTGGTTTTTGCGCGGTAGCGCTTAGTCCCTAAAGAAAACAATCTTAAAAAAACCGCCCCTCAGGGCTTTATTTAATAGTACTCTTTAATTGGGGAAAAGTCAATCAAGGCCCCTCCTCCAAACAAAAACCCCGCGAGCTCGCTCGCGGGGTAAAACAATACTTCTTTTAGGCAATGCTGTGGCAATCCACCTTCGGGATAAACGGAACAGTCTGCCGTTCGTGAGCGGTTTCCATACCGCGATGCTCCACAACCTTGTCCGCGAGGAATTCCCACAACTTTTGAGCGTCCCCTGCGCGCGCCCCCTTAAAATTGGGCTGCTTCCCCCACGCGAGGAGCTTGTGGAACATATACGTCTTCGGACGACAGTACTCGCAAATCGGGTGTCCTGTTTCGGCTAAGATTAATTCGACAACAAGGACATCCTTCTTTGACTGCTCGCTTTTGTCATCCAAAGAAACATACTTCACCTCAAAAACTGCTTTCGGTGAGTGCTCGTCGAAACAATACACACCGAGGATCCCCGCAACGAAGTCTTTGACCGACGCCGAAACATTCAAGGATGCCGGCGTAGCCCTTGCCCTTGCCTTCGAAGGCTTCACGGTCTCAAACCCCGCTTCGACAAAGACTCTGTGCAGGAAATCCCAAATACATTTCGCCTCTTTGTACAGACGAGAGTCTTCGGGGATTCGTGAACGGAATTCTTCGAAATGGAGCTGTGCCACCGTGACATACACATCGGAACCGCCGAGACCATAGAGCTCGGTACCAGGCGGTGCGTCAAGTACGTAGATGGCCTTCTTGAGCTCTGCACCATTAGTCTTTTCTTTTACGACATGGAAACGCATTCCACCAATCTCCACAGGGCCGCTCCATCCTTCCCAAAGAATCTTGGGATCTTTTTGGGCCGACACCACGATTTTTTTGCTGGGATTTTTGTCAGAGCTCATGCCCTTCTCCTTTCGAAAAATTTAAGTATGTTACCAAGGTGCTACAAACTACTGCCTTTTATTATGCACAAAATTTACATTTTGTCAAGGTTTCAAAAAGGCGAACACCTATAGTGTTCGCCTTTTTGTACCGCTGCCTAATGGCCGACGACTATCTACCTTATTTCGTAAGTTACCGTCACTCGCGAAGTAATCTTTTGCTCGCCCTGAGGAATCTCGGGCAAACTTGGCGTTGACACATCAGCCTTTCCTGAGCTCATCATTGTTCGCGCGTAGATTGGGTAATTCTCTCCTTCAGAAAAAGAGACTACACGGATAAGCGACACACCGAGGTCTCCTGCAAGAACCTCTGCTTTTGCGCGCGCTTTCTCAATTGCCTGCTTGCGTGCCACAGCCTTGAGGTCGTCTTCTTTGTCAATTGAGAAGTTTGGTCCCTGCATGTCAGTTACCCCTGCTGTCCCAAGAGCCTCAACAATAGCGCTTGTTGTATCGAGGTTACGCACCGTAACCGTTACCGTCTGCGAGACTTCGTAGCCAATGAGTACTTGTCGTCCTGGCTGTGGTGGAGGACAGTTTATTGCCATACATGAATAGGTTGCCTCCTGCCATTCATATTTAGGATAGGAGCTGTAATTCTCCGTCTTGATATCCTTGTCTGCGATACCAAGCTTTCGCACAGCAGCAAGGGCGGCTTTTGTTTTGATATCTACTTTGTTCTGTGCGTCAGCAACTTTTTTCGCTTCTTCACGGATACTAAATGATATTACTGCAATATCAGGTGATGCCGTCACCTCACTCTCCCCTGAGACTGATATCATGTTGGTTGCTTCAACGCCGCCGCCAATAAAGCGATATCCCTTAATCTCGGACACGGTCATTGCACCGACAAACACTACACTCATAAGAGCCAACACCGTGAGCGCTTGATAGAAAGTTTTTTTGTTGTCTTCCATATTGAAATATATTATTGAATAAATACATCACCAACCTGACGCAAAATAGCGTCGATCGAATAATCTGATTTGATGATATAACCCCTCACCCCGAGCTCTACTCCCTCGCTCATCTTTTCGAGGTCGGAGAGCTGCGTCTCTACAATCACGGGGGTGTCCTGCCCCCACTCCTCGGCACGAATTTTCTTTAAACACTCAATACCGGTAACCTTGGGCATCATGAGGTCAAGCATAATAAGGTCCGGTCTCTCGCGTTCAGCAACCTCAAACCCCTCTTCGCCATCAAAAGCCGTCACGACTTCATATTTCCCTTGTCCTCCGGCTACCAATCCATCACGAAGAATCTTTGAAAAGATCTTATCGTCGTCAATAATCAATATTTTTTTCATCATAGTCATATGACTATTATAGCGGAATCGTGAAATAAAAGGTACTCCCCGACCCAAGCTTTGACCCCACTCCTACCGTACCCCCGTGTGCCTCAACAATACCCTTAACAATCACGAGTCCAAGCCCGGTCCCCTTATGGTCGGCTCCTTTACGCGCAGCTGAGGTAAATTGTGCAAATTTATTCCAAAGTTTTTCGATATTTTCAGGAGCAAGACCCTCTCCCGTATCAGTCACCGCCACCACAACACTTTTCTCCAATTTTGAGGTGTTTTTTTGTGTCTCGTCGGAAAACCACGGTAGTCCAAATCGCAACGCTTCGTCACCAATAGCTGTTCCTGGTGTATGGAGGAAACACTCAACAGTTACCGTCCCGCCCTTGGGTGTATATTTGAGTGCGTTTGAAAGAAGGTTGTTCATAATCTGCATAGTCCTTTTGGCGTCGAGCAGTACCGTATCGGGGACACCCTCTCCAATAGAAACCTTGAGCGACACCGACGCATCACGCGCGGTTGTGTCAAAAAATTTGACCCGCTCAACCAAAAGCTCTTTAAGGTTCGCTGACTGTTTATCGACTTCAAACTTTCCCGCTTCAAGTTTAGATACATCAAGGAGGTCGTTTACTAGATCGAGCATCGACGAGGAGCTCTCGTAAAGCATGCCTGCATATTCTGTGCTCGCCTCTTTATCTTCGAGGACCTTTGAAGACTTCATCAACTCTCCTATTTTTTTAATATTACCGAGCGGCGAACGAAGTTCATGAACCATCATCGAAGTAAAATCACTGCGCATTTTTTCGGCTTCTTTTTCGTGCGTAATGTCATGAAAAATAATAACGCCACCCAGAATCTGCCCTTTCATCGCGCCTCGGTTTGCTTTTACCGGAGATACAAGAATCTGGTAATATTTATCACCAAATGTCGCCCCATCGAGTGTCAACAACTTATCAAGCTTGATAGATTCCTCGAGCTTCTCTTTGAGGTCAAACATTCCTTTAAATTTTTCAGCGAGATCAAATATTGTTGGTATACCCGTTGGAGCATATCCCACAATCTCCTTTGCTGACGGATTGATGGCAACGATACGATAGTCACGATCGGTCATTACCACCCCCTCAACCATACTCTCGAGCATTGCGGCAATCTTGTCTTGTTCAGTCCTTACCACATCTTCAAGGCTTGTAACTGCCTGCGAAGCCTGGCTTACTATTTTGTAAAGGATTGCCATCTCTTCTTCTTTATAGAGGCCTGATTTTGTGTGGGCAACAGTAAGCACCCCAACAAGCTGATTACCAATCACCAATGGAATGTTGAAAAAAGATTGCGCTGGTTCATTCAGGTCATCGAGCATAATAGCCCCCGTAAGAGTCTCCTCGACGGGCATATCAGTAAGCGTGCGCCCAAGGAGTGCCTCCAGAGACTTGAGCATTCGTCCACGAATATCCTTGATGAACTGCGGTGAAACGGACTGATCCAAATCTACTTTGAATACTATCTTTGAGGGCTCTAGAAGCATGTACGACGCCGCACTGTATTCAATGAACTGCCTAAGCGATCCGGCAATCACGTCAAGAATCTTCTGTATGTTTAGTGAGTATCCTGTGCGGTCCGATATTTCCTTCAGGATTGCGATTTCGTACAAACGATGCTTGATCTCACGTTCTTTTGTCTCAATCTCACGCTTAATTCGTCGCGCCCACCAATAAGAAAGAGCGACTACCGCAAGATAGAGTCCTACAAGGATGGCAACCAGGGGGAGTAACTCACGAGGAAACATAGGGCAATTAACTTAGTTGCTTGATCGACGGATACTTGGTAAAGATTGGACCGAGAGCATTTTTCACAATCTGTCCTGAGAGCTCAACATACGTATCGATAAGCTTCTCAAGTGCCTCTGCAGGATCTCCGGTCACCCCGACCACGAGACCCTCAGGAGAAACTTCAAGTCCATTAACTTTGCGTGCACGCGCGACCGCCATGTCAGGGCCCAAAATAACACTCTGTTTAGCAATGATCTCCGCCATCATTAATTTGTATTGTTCGTTCTGGTCCATAAAAATATTGATTATTCTCCTTTAATAACCTTGAGGAGTTTGCTTGCAGCGATCCCCATAAGGATATACCCCACAATAAAGAGCGAGTCATGGACAAGTTTTGCATAAAGACCTAAGGTGTCTCGGATCCATGAAACCTCTGTCGTTGCCCCAAAAAAGATGAGGGTCATACCCATACTAAAACAGGTAAGCACGCGCCCAAGCACACCACCGCGCATATGGCGTCCCCCAATCCACACCATCATACTTGTCACAAACGCTACAATGAGCATTGACCAGAGTGATATCGATGAAAATAGCCCCGAGTCATCTAGCACCAAGAGCGTATCTGTTACCCCCGCAAACGCGATTGTCGGCAAAAACACTGAACTTAATAATGCAAAATATTTCATAGGGCTCATAATATGGTTACTGCTAAATATTACTTTATTATACCACAATAGCAAAAGCACAAGCGAGTGTCGCCGCCTTTTATTTCCCGCCTAAAATACGCCGTGTCGCCTGCTTATACGACTCGACATTGGGTTGATCGAAAGCATTCACCCGCAAAAGGTGCGCTAGATGCATAACCCTGCACATCTCAAACTGAAGAAATGTACCGATTGTTTCGAGCGAAAGATCAGGAAGCTCGATTTCAGCAAAAGAAACACCGCGAGCACGATATGCTTCTTTTACACCCTCGTAAATCGCATCCATAACATGACACGGTGCACGACCAGCGATTCCTGGTACCAATGGAGCAAAAACAAGGTCAGCGGCAAGAAATTCGTGTTCCCAATGCGGAGCATTCACCCGCACCAAGGTCCGCGCGATCAAACCAGGGAACGCCAAATGCATCTGTTCAGCTGAATGCAGGTCTGTTGACCCAACAGACACCGTGGGTATCATATGGTGTATTGTAGGAACACCTTCTTCGGTTGTTTCTTTCCCGAGCGATTCAGCAAAAAGCTGACGATACCACTTACCCAAACTCTCAAACTCAGGCTGGAACAAAAACATATCAAACACCATCATCCCCTGTTCGTTCCACGCAAGCATATCTTCCGCCGCACGATATGCGTCACTTTCTGCCCCCCGCTCAACACAACTATGCACCACTTCCTGCGCCCCTTTGAGCATGCGGTCAACTTCGAGCCCCACACAAAGAAGCGGGAAAATACCCACGGGGGAAAACACCGAGTAGCGACCACCCACCATTTTCGGAATAGGAAGAAGATGAAACCCTTGCTTCTCCCCTGTTTGCCAAAGAGATGAACCTTCGTCAGTGATGCATACGATACGCTTTGCAAGCGAACCAAACTTCTGCTCAAGTGCCGAAATCAAGACCGACGCGTTGACGATTGTTTCCGTTGTTGCGCCTGACTTGCTGACAATAATAAATATTACTTCTTCGGGTATGGTGATTTCGCTCAAGAGTATCTCTGTAATATCTGAAAGAAGTTCTGGCGAACAGGTGTCTGCAAAAAGCATTTTGGGGGCAAAAGGACTGTGGGCATCGAGAGTACCGAAAATTGCCTCATACACAGCTTTAGTGCCGAGGTTGGAACCACCAATACCAACGTTCACGACGTAATTAAGCTTCTGTCCGGCAAGCTGACTTGCCAGCACACGCGACCTTTCATAAAGCACACTATCAAACGGCAAACGAAGAGACGCTTCTGGGAGCGAGTATGCCTTGTCGCTCATCGCCGCGCGCATAGTAGCAGCGTATTCGGTCGCTCGAGTACGGTCACTCACCCCTTGTTCCCCACGATCATTTTTTGCAGAACTCTGGTATTTCATTTCCCTATTGTACACGAGAAGTGCTCCTCGGGCGAGTTTTAGGAACCTAGTAGGTCATTTAATTGAGCGAGGTGTGCCATTCCTAATGGCGAACAAAAAGACCAGTGAATAGCTTATCACTGGTCTTTTTTGTTGTTCGTGAATCTAGAACTGCTTGATTTTTAGCTTGCAATCTTTTGCGCATGTGAGAGGGGTTTCTCCTTCGCTGCAAATCCCGTTTCCACAACCTGGCCCCACCACTGGCGCTTCTACACAAACCAGCGCTGTTGGGGTTGTACACAGTCGTGTTACCGTGCCCCCCGTAGGACATACTCCCACCTGAATACCAGAAGTTGATCCGTCGTCCACAGGGCACGAACCAATTTGCTGACAGGCACCCCATGAGCCCACAGGAACATCGGCGGCAACACAGGGTGGCACACCAATCACGGGCCCTACGTTTATCCCTCCAATATTCGGCGCAAAATTTACCCACCCAACAATATCAGACCCCCACGCATATCCACTCAATTTATTGTCAGAGATCTTTACCCCATTGCCCGCCCAAAAAGGAACCGTGTCGTCAGAAAGTTTGATCCAGCCATCCCACGATCCGGCCGCATCTCCAGCGCCCGAACTCGTGCACGTGGCACCGTCCCAGTTATTATTTTTACATGCTGAAAGTGCTCTCATCCAGCCGTGCACCTCACCATTAGACCAATCAACATACGCAAGAGGGGTGCCGGGGAGCACTGAACCTACATCGTCAGAAGGAGGGTCTCCTGCAACTCCACGGTCAAAGCTTACCCACCCCGTATTGTCACCATTAATAAGATTTGTGTCGCCCACCCAAGCATTTCCCGAAAAATTACCTTTGCCCGCCGTTGCCTTGGTTGCGGTATTTACGTTTACTCCGTATTCCCCAGGCCCTGTTGTTCCGTCGCTCGCGCTATTAAAGCTGATCCAGCCAAGTCCTGTGTTGCTATTTGCCGTATACGGCCCTGCAGCAGGATCGGGGGACACGGAAGACCCGCTCCCTAAGCTCCATACCCACCCGGAAAGATTTTGGGTTGCCCCCGCTTCCGCGTTTGGTGATTTGAATAAGTTTGGATTTACCAGATACGTCACTGCAAGCAGTGCTCCAACGGTCACGATTGCCAGTACTTTATGCATCCTGTGAATGGGGAATATTTTCATAAAAAAATCTTATTAGTCGATACGCGTCGCAGCACACCAATAACATCCGCTTTAATTCCCAAACACTACGCAGTCAAAAAACTTTATTGGGTCAGGGTCTACAGCATAAGAGGCTCGTAAGTAAAAAGAGCTTGCTGTTTTACCGTAAGCAAATACCTGCTCCTCTGCCCCACCAGAAGTAAGGGTAGCATTGCAAATTACAGCATAGTTGGCCGAGGATAACGCAGGTGAAAGATTTACTGTTGGGTTATAAGTACTTGGAGTGACACTACCTACCCCATAACTATTTAATACTCCACTAACAGAGGAATAGCTCACCCATGCTTTTGCGCCTCCACCCCCCATCTGACTCGCCCACTTGTTAGCGTCACGAATCCAGTAGTCCTTGGCGTCGATGGTGCTAGAGTTATATGTATAGCCGGTATAAAGAGTGTTTAAGGCGGTACCGGGCTGATTCTGTATATAGACTGCGCCCGAGGCACGTATGCCGATATTTCCGTTCGCGCCGTCGCTGTAGATACTATTCCCCGCGCCAGCAGTAGCCCCCCAGCTTAACGAATTCCCTCCAACGAGTCCGTAAATTTGCCTCCCCGCCATGTTTAAATTTTGCGTTGCCGTGTGATTACCGAGATTATCACTACCACCCGCCCCCACATCATCTATCTCACAAGTAACTGCCCCAGTACTACTAATCGCTCTGATGCTTTGCCCGACTGCACAGGTGCCGCTCACACGAGCTTGCGTAAGGGTGTTGTTGGTAGAAAACTGATTTCCGGTCAAGGTGAGTCCGTTGCCGGCGGTGTAGGTACTAGCAGCCCCCACATCGTCTGCTTCACAGGTGACCGCCCCTGTACTACTAATCGCTCTGATGCTTTGCCCGACTGCACAGGTGCCGCTCACACGAGCTTGTGTTTGGGTGTTGTTGGTAGAAAACTGATTTCCGGTCAAGGTGAGTCCGTTGCCGGCTGTATAGGTGTTACCCGCGCCTGCAGGCTGCCACGTAGCATTGCCCGCCGCATCCGAAGTGAGGACTCTGTTGGCTGCTGCGCCACCTACAACCTTGAGGGTGTTGGTATTGACGGAGTTGCCTGTCAAAGCCCACGCAGAAAGATTTCCTGTTTTTGTTTGTGCGGTGCCTCCGGTATTGAGCGGTGCAACCGTGTTGCCCCCGGGTGGTGTTGCGGTTGGTGCCGTCCACGCAGACACATAGCTGATACCGACAGAAAGAGTTAGTGCTAGCGCAACGATTTTAAAAGATTGAAAAATGTTCTTGTTCATATGAGTAAATTAATGTTTATTGGGCGACACCACTAAGCGCGTTGAGTATGCGCAACTTTTCCTCGTCAGAAGGACTGGTAGTATCAACGGGGACAGGAATCTGTTTTAGTATCTGGATCCTTTTCTGTGCTTCATCTGCGGAAATGGTGCTGTTTGTTACCTTTGGAGTAACTGACTCTTTTTTTGTGGTGCTGGCCGGTGCGGCTTCTGATAGGCTTTGTAGGATGTTAATTTTTTCTTCTTCGGTGTACACACTCACTGATTCAGCAGGAGAACTAATGGGTGTAGTCTCACCTATTGTGTCGCTCTTTTTATCACTCTGACCAAGCACAAACAAAACAACCGCTACAACAACAAAGAGCAGGACGGCACTCATGAAAATTTTTAACACAACACTTTTACCCATGTCTTATATTATATCCTGCCTCTTACATCTTTAGCAAGCAAAAAAGTGGGGACAACTTACGAGTATGGAAGATACCTGTGGCCACAAGAACACTGTCGCATCTTATTATTCCTGTTGGACTTTATGGATTCCTCTTGCTACCATACAACTATTATGGATCCCGTTAGAGACCCTCATGTTATTTCTAGAGGAAACGAGATGCGTTAAATAAAATATTATTAGCAGTTTAATATAATTAGACACGGGGATTTATCCCCTGTCTCTAACGGGATGGATACACAAAAAAGAATCATTGTTTGGGTTTCAGCAATTTTGGTTATTGGCGTCACGGCGATCGCTGCATGGCAGATTGCCAAAGGCCCCCAAAAACCAGCGGTACGCGCAGGGTCATTGACCGAAGCAGTGTCTACGAGCGACTGGACAAAAGGAGCAACAGAAGCAACGAAGAAAGCTGAGCTTGTTGAATACAGCGACTTCCAGTGTCCTGCATGCGGCATGTACTACCCTATCATCGAAAAGATCGTTGCCGACAACAAAGACACGCTTGCTTTCACATATCGCCACTTCCCTCTCGGACAACACAAAAACGCACTTCCTGCCGCCTATGCAGCAGAAGCTGCTGGCCTACAAGGGAAATTCTGGGAGATGCACGAAATGATTTTCAAGAGTCAATCAGAATGGTCAGAAATAGATACCGCAGAAGCAACATTTGAAGGCTTTGCCACAGAACTCGGTCTTGATATCGCTCGTTTTAAAACTGACCGTGACGCACAAACAACCAAGGATGCAGTCGCTCACGACAAGGAGACAGGATTGAGGTCTGGCGTTAATTCAACACCTTCGTTTTATCTCAATGGTAAAAAAATGGAGAACCCTCGCAGTGCAGAAGAATTCCGCGCAACCATAGAAGCTGCTCTTAAATAATGACCAAGATCTTATCAACATCCCTGCTTGTTGTCGTCATCGCGCTCGCCCTCATTGGGTTCGCTGACTCAACATTCCTCCTCGCTAAACGCCTGTCAGGTGGACCAATTCCGTGCGTACTTGGATTTACTGGTTGCGACACCGTCTCAAAGTCGCCATATTCAGTACTCTGGGGTATTCCCCTTTCAGCATACGGCATGGTGTTCTATCTCGGTATTGGAATCCTTGGACTCCTCTATCTTGATACCAAGAATGCACTCTTCGCGCGACTCCTTCTCCCCGCAACAGCATTGGGGTTTGCGATGTCGGCGTATTTTATTTACGTGCAGAAGTTCCTCATCAAGGCATTCTGTGTGTATTGCATCCTCTCCGCAATCATTTCAACCATTCTCTTTTGTCTGGGGGTAATAATCCACGGACGACTAAAAACGGTTTCAAATCTTTCCTAAATAAAAACCCCGCATTATATGCGGGGTTTTTATTTACTTAAAATCCCAATTTCTCTTTCACAAAAATAACGGTGAGATGACGATTGGGCATCATTTCGCCCTGAATAATGAGGATGCGGTCAATCGCGCTTCCAGGATACCCCACGCTCTGCATGCGCTTGTTCTCAAGTGGATACACATAGTCCTGGATACGCTTCATTGCTTCGTCAAAGCTGGGTACGATCTTTTGAGTACCTACAACCCAAATAACATTATCTGAAGAAAATGCATAACTCGGGATTTGGCTTCCTGATGCTGACGCAACAAGTAGCTGCCCTGCCTCAGTAACCGCATGCACGCTTCCCAAAAAATAATCAGCGAGTATACTCTGCTTGCGGAGTTCGGCTTGGTGTACAGGATCTTTCTCCTTTAATATCTCCTTGTGCACGTTGTTCCAGCCGTGCTTACCCCCTTTTAAATAATCTACAAAGCCGATTTCTTGGAGTGTTGTTGATGATCCGTTCATCACGGGGGCACCCGCGGGGATGAGGCTTTTAATTTTTTCGAGTGCCTCAGCTTTTGTTTCAACAACCACAGCACCAATATTGCGCTCTTTGAGGGCGGCAATGGTTTTCTCAACAATTTCTACTGATGCAAGGTGTTCGTAGTTCATAGTTTTAGTCATTACTGAACAAGGTCGGTTGCTCAGCCTCGCGCATATTAATAAAGATAATCAACATAAATACCAAGAGAGAAAGGTATACGGGAACAAAGAAGAATCCGATGATGTTTAAGAGTGTTTTTAAAGCAAGCCCAGGAACCACTGCATAGATACTCATTTTGTATGCTCCACGATACGTAAGTGGTATCTTTCTTATTTTTGACAAGAAAAATGGTATGAGCGCAAAAAGGAATAGTGGAACAAGATACACAACATACCCCAAAAACAAAATGATGATCGTTACAAAAATACCCACAGGCACAACATATACGAGTGCTGAGCGTATTTTTTCGACCCACCTCAAAAGCATCGCCTGATCAATAGTTGCATCAGTCACGCCTCGTAAATCCTGTATGGTTGCTCTCCCTGAATTATTCCTTGTTACGATTTGGGATTTAGTAAACAAAGCGAGTGTTTTATATTCGTCAAATGTTTTTGTATTAAAATCCTCCGTGGTGTCGATGACGAGCAAGTTTTCAACGCCACTTTCTTTAAGTACTTCACGAGTACTATTTTTACCTGCAATAATGTAGGGTTCGGTAACATTGGTTGAGACGATGCCTTTTTCAATACGTATGGTGAGCTCGACAGGATATTGCTCTCGTACCAATGATGGTGCCGTATCTCGCATAAAACGAACTCCTTGTGGTACTAAAATAAAGGCAAATATCGTGGTCGCTACAAGCGCCAACCCAAATACAACCTTCATGTAATAGCGAATAGTATCACCAAGCGGCACATCAGCAGCAGTGCGATAAAACTCTGGATTATAAATACTTTTTTTGAATGTTTCGAAAAGGGTTTTCATAGGTCTTTTTAATTACGATTACTCCAAGTATACCAGGGTGTGTCAGGCTCGTACAAGCTACTCTTTTCCTGCTCTTATTGCGAGCGGGATATATTCAAAGATATCACTTGCAAGAACCCCTTCGTCGTACTTTTCTGCCGCGAGTTCCCCTGCCCTGCCATTCACATACGCAGCCAAGCTAGCTGCATCAAAAGGCGTCAGTCCGCGAGCAAGGAGTGCGCCAGCAATCCCTGACAGCACGTCACCAAACCCTCCCTTGGTCATATGTGGCACTCCCGTCGTATTGAAGAATACGCGCTCACCATCAGAGACAACATCAATGTGCCCCTTAAGAAGGATCGTAGTACCGAGCGTGCGTGCCCATCTCTGCACTTTTTCTTTACGCTCTTCTTCGTTTGAACCCACCTCTTCGCCGGTCAAAACTCTAAACTCTTCACTGTTGGGGGTAAGAATCGAATGAGAAAGGTCTATATGTTCTGTATGCCCAGCGATTGCACGAAGGGCCTCAGCATCAAGAACCATCGGAATGGTACTTTTTTCAACGAGAACGCGTATTGCCTCAAACGAGGTTTCACCCCTTTCCATTCCACACCCAACAACGAGAGAACGGTAGTTTCTCATTTCGTTTACAATACCAAGGACATCATCCTTGCTAAACTCCCACGAAAAAGGTTCGGTGATGATATCGGGTGCATAGTGTGCTGCAATATCCATCGCCCTCAAATGTCCGCGAACAACCACGAGGTCTGCGCCCGTACGCAGTGCACCCACTGCATTGAAGACTGGCGAGCCCGAATATTTCTGACTCCCTGCAAGGATCATTACATACCCGAAATCACCTTTGTGTGCCCATGGGTCACGCGAAGGATATGCGCGCATAAACATTGTTTTGAGGTCTTCAGGCATCTTGTTGTAAGTATACCAAGGTTAGAGAAAAACTACTCGATGTTTTTCTTTTTTTCATTAACGATGATTGTTGAGAGTATAATAATGCCACTCATAACAAATACCCCTCCTACCGTAAGTGCCGCGGGGGCTCCAAAAATTTCCCAAATATACCCACCTCCTATCCCCGCTATCATGAGCCCAAAGCCCATGGTGGCATTCACGAGACCATATGCTCCTGCACGATATTCTGGAGGTGAGAGCTCTGCTGCTAGCGCACGTGCCACTCCGTCGGTTAAAGCAGGAAAAAGGCCCAGCACCAAAAATCCAACAATAAGTATGGGGGTGCTTTTTGCGAGTGCAACGATTACATACCCCAACAAAAGGACAGCGTACCCGATGCGCAGTACCTTGCGTGGACCAATACGGTCACTTAAACCGCCTGCCCTGAGCGAGAACCCTACAAATGAAAGATTGTAGAGCATATAAAAAAGCGGGATTGAAGCGATCGCAAGACCTATGTGTTGTGTTGAAAGCAAGAGCACAGCTACCGGGATACTCCCTGCAGCGAGCAAAAACAGAGCAACGAGGTATCGTTTGAAATCTGCAGGGAATGCGGCGATTGAGGCGAGCTTGATACCGTTCTTCTTAAGATCACCGACGGTGTCCTTTACAAACACCAATGAAGCAATCGCCAAAAGTCCGATAATAAATGCTGTGATGAACACAATATTAAACCCATCAGGGTACGTACGCAAAATGAGGTACGCAACGAGGGGACCGCCGAGGGCACCAAGTGTATCGAGCATACGGTGGTAACCAAACGCACGACCTATTTCGTCCTTGGGGGTTGAGAGCGAGATGATGGCGTCGCGCGGCGCCTCGCGAAGTCCTTTACCAACGCGATCAGCAAACCGGAGCCCCACTACCCCGCCGACCGATGACACCAAAAGGTACACAGGGCGAGTGACCACAGAAAGTGCGTACCCTGCAACCATAAATGGTTTTCTTTTTTGTGTTGAATCAGAAAGGCGACCTGCGTAGATCTTGATAATATTTGCGGCACCATCAGCAAACCCTTCTACGAGACCCAGTGACCCCGCACCCGCCTTAAGCACCGACGTAAAAAACGCAGGGAAAATCGCAAGGATCATCTCAGAAGAAAAGTCATTGAAAAAACTCGTAAGTCCGAGGAGGGAAACATTGCGTGAGGGGCGATAGGATTTTAAGGGGGCGGGCATATCAAAAACTATTGCAAAGAGAGATCCTTCTTTGGCTTACGCACGATAAAAAATAATATGGTGGCAAGGATAGCACCGAGCGTATCGAGTGCCATATCTTTTTGAGCGTCCCAGATGTCTCCCTGACTACCAAGATATGCCGCCCCCGCAAGAGGGCCTGCACTTGCCGCATAGATCCATTCGATAACCTCATACCCCATAGCTACCGCCGCAATGACGAAAATAGGATAGGTAAAAAGAAGGAAACGATTCACAACAAGACGCTTCACATATAACCATTCGGCAACTGCAAACGCATAAAATCCAACCGTAAAATGTGCGATGCGATCATAATGATTGCGCTCGAAACCAAAAAAATCAGTGAACCAGTCAAAGGGAACTTTTGCAAACGTATAATGTCCGCCCAATGTATGCAAAAAGATAAGGATGGCCATCAACGCGTAAGCAAGGTTTGAAAACCGAATGCCTCGTACCCAAAGAACAATGGGTGTCCCTACAATAATCCATACGGTCGCATTTTCAGCGAACCACGTAGGCCGATCGATTGGATTGAATGCGAGGATGGTAAAAAATATCGCATACAGGGCGAGAAGTACTGCAGGAAATTTTCCAGTTGATGACATCATCTTTATATTATATCGTATCTCCTCAAATCCTCACACTTACCCCAGCATTGCTTATCATTTTAAAAATCCCCTAACAACTTGGTACATATCGGGGGACGCAAACAAGTCATTATGCCCCAAACCTGGTATGACGACCATTTCTTTGTGTGGTGCGTCAAGCTCAGTAAAAAACTTCTGCCCCAATGCGAGAGGGATGATGTCATCTTGTTCTCCATGCAGCGCAAGTATTTCTCCTTGGAAATTCCCTATGAGTGCCACGTTATCGAAAGGATCTTTCACGAGAAGCGAAACGGGATAATACCAATAATGCACGCGTGCAATAGAAGAAAGGTTCTTAAAAGAGGAAAAGAGGAGTAATTTTTGAGGCGGCAATAGTGCGGTGTGGTATGCAGCAAAACCAACGCCAATACTCTCCCCCACCACAACCACTTCTGAGAAATTTTTTGTCCGCAAAAAATCTACCGTATGCTCAACATCTTTTTTAAGGAGTGTGTGCGTGGGTGACACCGTGTCGTTCGAATACCCCGCGTATTCCGGCAAAAGATACGAGTACCCTGCTTGTTCAAAAAGTTCTGCAAGAAATGCGCGGTCGCAGGCTGAACCAAAATTTCCGTGATATAAAACAACAACCCGTGGACCATTGTCTTTGAAATACATTCGCGTGCCTTCATGCGGTATTTTTTCTGTACGAGAAAGATCGGCACACTGAGCAAACTCTCGGGTGGCTGGCTGGTACACGACCCACTCTTGGACAACCGTCAAAAAGATGCCGAATGTTACATAGAACACAACAAAAAACCAAAGAGCTTCGACAGAACGCTTATTGTATACAGAAAATGGCATGATAAATGATGCGCTACGTTTAGAGCAGTACCGTCACGAGCGAAGGTAAGGCAGGGGTGTTGACGACTGTAAAGGTTGTGCGCCCTACCATCTGGCCCCGCTCGGTGATGACGTTCACGCGCCATCGCCCTGACATAATACTTTGCTTTACCGAGTACCCTCGATACCCGCCGTCACGCCCCCCAGAGATCTGAAAACTAAACCGGTCAGTTGTCTCCCACGCACCCAGCTGCTCATCATAATACTGCCACTCATGTAATATTGTCGTATTGAGTTTGGTGGGGGCGAACACGGCACTATAGAAAAACACCGGCCCTCCTTCCGTGTGGTGAAATTGGGGATAATACCGACCGAGGACATCGTACCATTTCACCGACTCGGCTCTGCCGGCATACTCACCAACCTCATTTCGAGAAACAAAATGATATATGCCTGCATCTTTAAGGGAGAGTGGTATCGGCGGAATAATGTTAGCAAAATAGAGCCCATTGACCCCCACAAATAATCCACCGATAGTTAGAACGAGGGTTCGCCGAGTCGTGCGCACAACTTCTGGTGCAATACGATCAATGATCCTGATAACTACCCATATTGCAGCGAGGCTCATCAAGCCACTCAAGAGAAACGGCCACGCTCCCATACTTTTTAGTGTCACCGGAACATAGATGATCGCAAAGAAAAAGAAAGCAGCAAAGAGCATGGTGGCACGAAGCTCAAACCGCCGATACTCCTCTTTCAAGAATTCATTACCAAATATCGCAATAATGAGCAGGAGAATAAAAAACCAACTGCCGGCAAGCGAGGCGCTGCGCGTGAAAAATATAAAGTATCCACTAAGGAGACTGCCGAACGCGAACTGTGTCGCATAGGGGCCAAGTGCCCCGCCACGAGAAATGCTGACGAGGATAAATCCAAGCGTTGCAGCAAAAAGATATGCAGACAGCACGATAACTGTCATAGCGAGATCAATACGCGTCAGAGTAAAATTATCAATAATGAACCCTGACAGAAATGCAGCGGTCATCAAATGCTTTTTGTTTGTGATAATAGTCTCCCAAACGGCCATAGGCTAATAGTATCAGAAATTCAACTATTTCGTGCCGAGATGTTTTTAAAGTAACCTAAGGCTTTAGGTGGTACCCTGTTTTAAAGATCCAAACAAGTATTGCTGAACAAATAGAGAGAAATACACAAATAAGTGCAAAGCTTGTCCATGGCGTAATATCCGATACTCCAAAGAAACTCCATCGCAACCCACTAATCATGTATACGATTGGGTTTGCAAGCGACACCGTTTGCCAAAAAGGAGGTAGCATCTGGAGCGAATAGAACACTCCCCCAAGAAAAGAGAGTGGCGTAAGGATGAGCGATGGGAAGATATTAAGTTTCTCAAAATTCTCAGCCCAGATACCAATAAGAAATCCAAAAAGTGCAAAGGTTACAGCGGTAAGAAAACTAAACCCTAGTGCAATAAATGGATGCGCCACAGGAACAGGGGTGAAGAACAATGCGGTGATGTAAATAATTCCCCCTATTGCCATTGCTCGTACTGCAGCCGAAAACACATACCCAATGGTAATTTCGAGATACGAAAGCGGTGCCGTCAGTATCTCATATATCGTTCCCATAAACTTAGGAAAAAAAATACCGCTTGATGATGCCGATAAACTGTTAATGATGAGCGCCATCATAATGAGTCCGGGAACAATAAACTGCGCGTAGGTTACCCCGCCAGCCAGCGTAACACTTCCTCCTATCGCACTTCCAAATACCACAAAATACAACATCGTCGAAATCACTGGCGAAAGAATCGTCTGCATAGGAATAGCGAGCGTCCTCCCTACTTCCATCATAAATAATGTTTTTAATCCGATCCAGTTCATGTAATATTATTTTTTTACGAGCTCTACAAAAATATCCTCAAGAGATTGTTCTTGTGTCTCCATGTCATGGAATACAATACCTGCATCTTTTACCTCGTTAAACAGTGCAGTAATCTCGGACTCCCCTTCTGGATTATATTCGTACTCGAGTGTATTTTTTTCGCGATCGAATGTGACCTGAAAATCCTTAAGTGCCTGCGGTATTTCTTTGGGTGTATCTACGAGGTGCAAAATGAGTTTTTTGCCCCCAAGCCTTTTCATGAGTGCTGATTTTTCTTCGACCAATGTCAGCTCTCCTTTGTTTATGATCCCCACGCGGTCTGCCATGCTTTCCGCCTCTTCGAGATAGTGCGTGGTGAGTACGATCGTTGTACCATTTTCTTTAAGCACCCTGACCGAATCCCATAGATCACGACGCAGGTCCACATCGACACCAGCCGTAGGCTCATCGAGAAACAGTACTTTGGGCTCATTCATAAGTGCCTTGGCGATAAGTACGCGTCTCTTCATCCCACCCGAAAGCTGCTGTACCCGGTTGTCTTTCTTTTCCCACAACGACAACATCTTCAAAGTTTTTTCTGTAAGCACCTCATCCTTTGGTTTACCATACAGCCCTCGAGCAATTTCAACCGCCCGTATAACCGTAATGAAAGGATTGAGTGCTATCTCTTGAGGAACAAGCCCCACCAAAGAACGCGCTTTTTTGTAATCCTTTACCACATCGTACCCACCCACAGTAACCGTACCGGTGGTAATGGTCACTGACCCGCAGATCATGTCGATAAGCGTTGTTTTCCCTGCCCCATTTGGCCCAAGCAACGCAAAGATCTCTCCTTTGCGAATAGAGAGCGTAACCCCTTTAAGAGCCTCGTGTCCTCCCTTGTAGGTCTTTTTTAGGTCTTTGATCTCAATTACATTTACCATAAATATTCATCGACAATAACAACAAACCTTATGCTTGTAAAGAAACCTATTCTTTATTAACACAATCTTAGAAAAAACTAACTCCTGTCTTTTTGAGTTCTGCTCGCACCTCACGATGACCGGGAATAGCCTGCGCTACCAGATTCCAGAAATTTCGTGAATGGTTAAACTCTTTCAGGTGGCATAACTCGTGCACAATAATGTAATCCGCAATGTGCGCGGGAAGTAGTGCTATTTTGTAATTAAAATTGATGTTCCCTTTTTTTGAACAACTCCCCCATCTCGTCTTTTGATTACGGATGGTCACCTTGCCCCAGCTGAATTGATAGATCTCGTTAAAATGTGCCATGCGTTCTATGGCAAGCATCAAGGCTGACTCTTTATGCAGGGCAAATTCTTGTTTGGTGTTCTTAATAAAAATCCTGCCAGAGAATTGTTTGAAGTATTCTATCTTACCAATCACCCACTCTGACTTCCTCAGAATAAATTGTTCAATAGTAGTTAATCCCACAAACTGCGGAGCGGTCACCACAAAAGCTCCATCGCGATAAATAGCGAGCCGCATCCTTCGCGCACGCTTACTCAACCTGAGCGTGTACTCAATCTTTTTCTGCTGGAGTTCTATTTCTTTTTTCATAACTAGTCTGTATTCCAGCATTTTACCCTATTCTGCGACTATACAGAAAATCAGTTTTGAAACTCAACTTCAAAGGGGTACATCCCCATACTGCACGCACCTTGAAGCACTTCAGCTTTAAAAGTCCCGATATCAATATCAGTAGTGCCTATCTGCGGAAGTATCCTGCTTATGTTCATGCGGGGGATTCGAACTGACGACGAACAATCAAAGGTGCCGTTCGTGTCAAACCTCAATATAGTGGGAATACCAGCCTTAGCGACACTTTTTCTTGGCTGATAGCCACCTTTGGCCTTTATCTCGATGATCTGCTTGTCATCGACAATGGTGACATTGTTTGCGTTACCCACTTCTTCCCCACTACTTCTCGTGAGCATAAAAGCTCCTCCAATAAGAGCAAATGCTACGACGACTGACACCACGGTAGATTTCATAAAATGATTATGTTAAAAATTAAAGAGCGGCGGAATCAGTCCGACAACCACGAGACTATTTAAAATATTAAACAGCGCGAACATAATAACGACAAGCCCAGCTGTCTTGAAAAAGATCCCCGCCTTTGAGCTGCTCTGAATACTGAATGAGCTGAAGCTAATGAGTGCGAGCACAGGGAACGTCCCTAGGGCATACGAAAGCATCGTGAGTCCTCCTTCAGAGAAACTTCCTGTGGTAAGAGTATAGAGTTGCATCGACTGCGTAAACCCACAGGGTAGGAAAAAGGTTGCAACACCTACGAGGATCGGCGTGAGAGTATGATTTAATTTTGATACTCCATGCGCACGTTTTGCAATGGACTTCGGCATTGATAGCTGAAGTTTTTTTGCCCAAGGAAAAACGTCGAGGAGATTGAGACCAAGAACGAGCATCACTACACCAATAACTAAACCGAGTATGAACGTAGCAGAGGTGCTGAGTGTGAACGCCGTTCCAACAGCACCAATTACTCCCCCGAGCAGAAAGAATGAAACGATTCGCCCGGCATGGAACATCAGCTGGGGTTTTATTTTGTCCCCCTCTTTTGCAAAGGTGGCAGACATTGAGAGCAGGAGTCCTCCCACGACGGCCATACAGGTTGAGAGCGATGCGACAATGCCAATCACAAACGCCGTGCCGTACGTAACATCACCCGCGCTCACTAAGTTTACCAACCCCATTTTTTGCACCACCACAAACAGTACGGCAAATGCCAAAGCTGCCGGTATGGCAATTTTGAAATCTGCCCACTTGTTCTCTTTGGTCTTCTTTTCAACCGAAACCGTATAACCATGAGGCCTCAGAGGTGCCGTTAATTCATCGGCAATCTGTTCTGGTGTCTTGTCACCAAAATCTCCCACCACTTCCACCGAATTATTCTTGAGGCTTGATTTGACGTGCGTGAGGTACGGCAAATCTCCGAGCTCGCTTTCTATCATCAAGACGCATGAATTGCAGTGCATCCCCTGTACGTGGAACGTATATTTTTGTGTAGTCATAATAATTATAATTTCTTAGCCTTTATGCGGAGCGAGTTGGATACCACCGAAACACTCGAGAATGCCATCGCAAAACCTGCAAAAACGGGATTCAAGAGCCATCCAAAAAACGGATAGAACACTCCTGCCGCAAGCGGTATCCCCACAATGTTATAGATGAATGCCCAAAAGAGATTCTGCTTAATCCCTCGCATCGTCATTTTTGAAAGCTTGATTGCTTTTACAAGCTTAGAGATATCGCCACCAAGCAGTGTGATACCAGCAGACTCGATAGCTACATCCGTCCCCGTACCCATCGCAATACCCACATCTGCTTGCGCAAGCGCTGGCGCATCGTTCACCCCATCCCCTGCCATAGCCACAATGTTTCCTTGCGCCTGCAATTCTTTTATTTTTGCCAGCTTGTCTTGTGGCAATACATGCGCAATTACTTCATCAATGCCAACCAATGACGCCATATACTTTGCTGCCCTCTCATCATCTCCGGTGAGCATCACGACCTTGATTCCCAATTTATGTAGGTCTGCCACCGCTTGCTTTGACTCAGCTTTTATTTCATCTGCTACCATCACAAACCCCAGGACCTTTTCTTTGGTAGCTAAAATGACAGGAGTTTTTCCTTGCGCGGTAAACTCTTCGATTTTTGAAGTATCAAATGCGACGCTGAGATCATTAATGAGTTTTGCATTGCCAACATAGTATTCAATACCATTGATTGACCCCTTGAGTCCCTTACCTTGAATGCCTTCAAAATTTTCAACGTCTACGGTGGTGATGTTTTTCTCCTCTGCGTAGGTTGCAACCGCGTGCGCAATAGGGTGCTCTGATTTTTTCTCAAGTGATGCGAGGATAGACACAAGCTCATCGTCTTTTAGGTTTGAAAGATTTTGAACATAAACGAGTGTCGGTTTGCCAATAGTAATAGTACCAGTCTTGTCTACGATGACCGTATCTACGTTGTGCAGTTTTTCGAGAGTAGCCGCGTCTTTGATAAGGATTCCTTCTTTAGCCCCCTTGCCTACCCCTACGATAATTGCCGTTGGGGTCGCAAGGCCGAGGGCACATGGACAGGCAATCACCAGAATACTAACAAAAGCAACAAGGCCTAGGGATATCGCTTGTGAAAATCCGAGAGTACTCGTTCCAAACAGAAGCCATATGCCGAGAGCAAGGAACGCAATAATTAAAACGGTTGGCACAAAAATACTCGAAATCTTGTCTGCTAAGGCCTGAATGGGCGCCTTGCTTCCCTGCGCTTCTTCAACCATCTTTATGATTTGTGCGAGTAATGTTTCTGATCCAACGTTAGTTGCTTTAAAAACAAATGCGCCGCTGGTGTTTATGGTACCTGCCACCACACGGTCCCCTGTCTTTTTTTGAACGGGCATCGGCTCTCCGGTCACCATTGACTCGTCGACAAAAGAAGAACCTTCAGTAATTACCCCATCAACGGGAATCTTTGCTCCCGGCTTTACCACAATGAGGTCTCCGTGAACCACCTCACCAATTGAGACCTCTACTTCTTTTCCTTCGCGAATAACGAGCGCAGTTTTTGTCTGGAGATTGAGGAGTTTTTCAATAGCATCGCCAGTCTTTATTTTTGAGCGAGCTTCGAGATATTTCCCGAGTGCAATAAAAGCAATGACAATAATGGTAACATCGTAGTATGTCTGATGCACATCTACAAGAGACTTGAGTACGTCCTCAAACGCACTAACTATAAAACTATACAGAAACGCAGCGACGGTACCCAGCCCTATAAGGGTATCCATATTTGCCTCTCCATAACGGAGAAAGCGATACAGACCGAGGAGATACGGCTTGCCGACCACAAAGAGCACATACGTGGCCATAAGGGGTAGTAGATGGTGAAGGAACTCATAGAGAGTATCACTCATTTTGGGAAGCACATTGTAGTCCGCGAGAATACCCCACCCCATCACAAAAACACTGAAAACAGCGAGCGGTATTACTGTTATGACTTTTGATCGCATATCGGCAACTTCTGCGAGCTTTTCTTTCTTCGATTGATTAAGTCCGAGATGTCCCGCATGTTCTTCGGCTGACATTTTCATTTCTTCAGCCGTGGGGAACACGAGGGTGTACCCGAGCTTTTCTATTTTTTGCGAAAGGTGATGAGGGTTGGTTTTTGACTCATCAAAAACGACCTTCACGGTTTCGGTGCCCGGATTTACCTCAGCCGACTGCACTCCGTCTGTTTTTTTAAAGGTCTTTTCAATGATACCCGCGCACGAAGCGCAGTGCATTCCTCTTACATTGTATGTTTTTGTCGTGCTCATGGACTTTATTTACGTTTAAGTCGATACACTTTAATTATTTCCTCTATCGCTTTCCTTTCCTTCCCTTTCTTGATTTGCTCAATAGCACAGGACCCTAGGTGGCTCTCCATTAAAGCGTCCTCAACCCCCGAAAGGGCCTGCTTTGCGGCAGATATCTGTGTGATGACATCAATGCAATAAACTCCCTTTTCCAACATATCTTGCAATCCACGCACTTGCCCCTCAACGATCTTGAGACGTTTGATTAATTTTTGTGTCGGCTCTTTCATACATGAATGATATACCCCTAGGGGGTATCATGTCAAGTCACCTAAAGCATCATTAAACAAAAAGGGTTAACATAAATATGTTAACCCTTTTTGTTATTATTGCCACTTCCAGTTAAGGATCTCCGGCATATCTTCACCGTGCTTGGTGATGTACTCTTTGTGTTCAATGAGCGTGTCCTGCATCAATTGCTTTAAGTACGCCGTCTTTGACCCAAATTGCGGTAGGCGCCCAATGACATCCATAACGAGGTGGTAACGGTCCATGTCGTTGAGGACGGTCATGTCAAAGTTTGTAGTGATAGTCCCCTCTTCCTTATAACCGCGCACATGGATATTTTTATGGTTGGTTCGTCGATACGTCAGACGATGAATGAGCCATGGGTACCCATGAAAAGCGAACATGACTTGCTTGTCCTTTGTGAAAAGCGAATCAAAGTCAGCGTCACTGAGTCCGTGAGGATGCTCAGATTGGGGCTGAAGCTTCATAAGGTCAACGATATTTACCATACGAATCTTTATTTCGGGGATATGCTCCCGCAAGATCATGATTGCCGCAAGAATCTCGCGTGTCGGCACATCACCACAACTCACCATCACCACATCAGGTTCACCGCCCTGGTCATTGCTTGCCCACGACCAAATCCCCACACCCTCTGAACAATGCTTGCGCGCGGCATCCATCGAGAGCCATTGCGGCGCCTGATACTTCCCTGCAATGACCACATTCACATAGTGGCGACTGCGCAGACAATGATCATACACAGAAAGAAGACAGTTCGCATCAGGCGGCAGATACACACGCACTATCTCGGCCTTTTTATTTACGACGGTATCAATGAAACCGGGGTCCTGATGGGTAAAACCATTGTGCGCCTGCTGCCACACATGAGAAGCAAGCAGATAGTTGAGTGAGGCAATCTTTCTACGCCAAGGTAGCTGCAAGGTGACCTTGAGCCATTTTGCATGTTGATTAAACATTGAATCAATAATGTGAATGAATGCTTCGTAGCTATTCAAGATACCGTGGCGCCCCGTAAGAAGGTACCCTTCGAGCCAGCCCTCGCACTGATGTTCAGAAAGCATCTCCATCACCCTCCCGTCGGTCGAAAGAAATTCGTCACCTTGCTGTGCGCGCGCATTCCACTGACGACTCGTGACATCAAACACCGAGTTGAGCCGATTGGAGAGCGTCTCATCTGGTCCAAAAATTCTAAAGTTGCGCGATTCTTTGTTGAGCAAAACAACATCACGTAAAAAACCCCCAAGCACTTCGGTATCAGCTGCCAAGGTAGCTCCTGGAGAAGTAACTTCGACGGCATATTTTTCAAAATCAGGAAGATCAAGGTCTTTGAGAAGGAGGCCTCCATTCGTATGAGGATTAGCTCCCATTCTGCTCTGACCCTTAGGAGCGAGCTCCGCAAGCTCTTCTTTTAGTCTTCCTTGTTCATTAAAAAGCTCTTCGGGACGATAGCTTTTCATCCATCGCTCCAACTCAACAAGATGCTCGGGATGTTTACGGTCAACCGCAAGCGGGACCTGGTGCGAGCGAAACGAGTCTTCGTTTGGTTTTCCGTCAACCTCTTTCGGTCCGGTCCAACCCTTGGGAGTTTTGAGAATGATCATAGGCCAACGAGGACGCGAGGGATCTCCTGTTGTGCGTGCATGCTCCTGTATCCGTTTGATGTCACCAATGGCGACATCAAGTGCGGCAGCCATTTCTTGATGAACAACCTCTGGATCACTCCCTTCAACAAAATATGGGGTCCAGCCATAGCCGAGGAAAAGTTGTTCGAGCTCTTCGGGCTCAATACGGGCAAAAATAGTTGGGTTCGCAATCTTGTAACCATTCAAATGAAAAATGGGGAGCACAGCACCATCAGTAATCGGGTTAAGAAATTTGTTTGAATGCCACGATGTTGCAAGCGGCCCTGTTTCTGCTTCGCCATCGCCCACCACACAAGCAACCACAAGATCAGGGTTGTCAAAAACCGCACCAAAGGAATGGCTGAGTGAATACCCGAGCTCCCCGCCCTCATGCATAGACCCCGGACACTCTGGGGAGACATGACTCGGAATACCCCCAGGAAACGAGAACTGCGTAAAGAGTCGCTTCATTCCCTCTTCGTCCTGACTGATGTTTGGATAGACCTCGCTGTAAGTACCCTCGAGATAGGTGTTTGCCACCAGCGCCGGACCACCGTGCCCCGGACCCGAAACATACAGCATATTGAGATTATGTTCCTTAATGATGCGGTTCAAATGCACATAGATAAAATTTTGCCCGGGAGTTGTACCCCAATGCCCCAGCAGAGTTGGCTTTATGTGGTCAAACTCGAGAGGCTTTTTTAATAGAGGATTGTCATAGAGATAAATTTGCCCCACCGACAAATAATTTGCAGCACGCCAATAGGCATCCATTTTGTGGAGCAATTCAGGGGAAAGTGGTTTTTCTGTGGCGTGCATAGGGTAAAAAATTAATTAATTAAACCATGAGCGATTCGTGCGATTACCAATTCTTCGTTCGTGTGTATGATTCTCACACACACGGAAGCAGATGGGGGTGAAATAATATCTTCATTCGCATCATTTCGTACACTGTCGAGTGTGGCACCTAAAAATTCCAACCCTGCACATATGCGCCCGCGAACACGCGAGGCATTCTCCCCCATGCCACCCGTAAAGATCAATGTGTCGATGCCACCGAGCGCGGCTGCATATGCACCGATGCGTTTTTTTGCTTCGTAACAAAATAAATCAATAGCCTCTTTGGCGCGCTCGTCAGTCGTCTCATGCTCAAGGAGATCGTGCATATCTGATGTTGTTTCAGAAACCCCCAAGAGTCCTGACTCGTGGTTGACGAGATGACTCATCATGTCGAGTGAGAGCCCTTCGCTTTTCATAATATAGAGGAGCATCCCCGGGTCAAGGTCGCCCGTACGCGAACTCATCAGAATACCGCCCGTCGGTGTAAAGCCCATACTCGTATCAATACTCTTTCCTTCTTTTATGGCGGTGATACTTGCTCCATTGCCGAGGTGCGCAATGATTGTCCTCCCCATAGCCTTAGTGGGATCCACTCGAGCGAGCTCCTCCATAATATACGCGCATGAAAGACCGTGGAATCCATACCGACGCATACCCATCGCATTAAATCGACGCGGAATAGGCAGAAGTTGCGCGACCCGAGGCATGTCGTGATGAAACACCGTATCAAAACAAGCGACTTGCACGAGCGCCGGATGCCTTTCAGCAAATGTTTCAAGGATTGCTATTTCAAGAGGTAAATGTTCGGGATCAACAGAACTTATGTTCTTGAGCTCTGCAATGAGTTCAGGAGTTACAACCGCGTGACTCCCTCGCTCCATCCCATGCACAATGCGATGCCCCACGACAACAATGTTATTAAAATCAACCTGCTCTCCAAGGAATGCATTGAGGGTCTCTACTGCAGCCTTAAAATCTGCGAGGGGTGTCTCTCTCACGATTTCTTTACTATCTCCTTTTATATAAACGAGAAATGATCCAGGAAGTCCAATGCGATCGATCTTGCCGGACATTGATTGAGTAAGTGAGCCGTCAGCCGAATAGAGCGAGAATTTAATACTCGAGGACCCTCCGTTGATGGTGAGAATATATTTTTCCATTACTGTATATTTGATTACTTTTCATCTATCAGTATACCAGATTCTACAGATAACAATTTACTTGCCGTGAGGGTGTGGTGCTGAAATAAAGAAACGCTTGCTGTCGCTCTCCATCTGAAAAATTACTTTCCGCTACTGACAAGATTCGCTATGGCTAAAACAAGAAACCCTACAATGGTAGCGAGTAACTGATAGAGAGGAAGAAAAAGGAAAATGAGAGCACCTTGCGCGTCCGGATGAATGAACAGCGAATCAATGTACAAACAGATACTCAGGGTACAAAGAACGCTCAGGGTGGCCACGGTGATGAGTGTTCTTCGTGATGTTGCACGATAGGAAATAAGTAACAATATGGAATAAGGAAGAATCATCCACAGAGTGAACAAATCCAACATACCACCTATTCCGCCACTCGCATAAACAGCAAGGCCAAGCCCCGCAAAAATGCCTGTGTACAAAAGTACGTAATTAAATAACTTGAGTTTTGCCTCGTTCATAAGGACAGTATATCATGTCAAAACTAAAAAGCCCCTAATATAGGGGCTTTTTAAATAAATTCTTATGGGGATCAATATCCAAATTTTATTATCTCCATATCAAAAAACGTAGATTACAGCAACCAGGGACCAATGTCCGCCTATTGTGAATTCTTTTGGTGCGGTACAATATAGATCTCAATCAAATTTATGAAAAAACTAAAAATAGCAGGAGTAATCCTAGGAATCCTGCTTCTCTTTGGGGCTGGACAAAGTCTTTTTATTACTTATCGATTCCACCTCAAACCGATCGTTAACTTTATGGTTAATCATTGGCTGACCAATTCATGCAATAATCAAAAAGGCTGCACCGAGGTGCGCCCACTCCCTGGACTTCTTCAGGGCAAGAAAATAGTTTTTAGTTCGAACACTGACATTTTTTTCGAGCCATTCAGTCGAAGCGAGGAAGTTACCCTAGCTGACCTTGATACACTAGGCAACCTCGATACAGTGTCATCCATGTCTTCCAATGAGACTTTTGTAGATCCAGCACTTAGTCAGCGTGGATACCTAAAAGAACGAGAGTATAAAATTATCAGAGCAATGTATCATTATAATTGCTTATACTGCATCGATGGCTCCGATTATTCTTTCATTGTTTTGGAGGACCCAACAGGAAACAGATTCACTTCTATTTTAAACAAATTTGATAGCTCTGTAGACCCATGGAGAGATCTCCCTTGGGACGAATATCTCCCTTACTACATAGGAAAAGACAAAAATGGAAAAGAAATGATGGATGCAAATTTAGTAGATATCTACTAAATCCACTTTAAAAAGAACACTCGACATACTTAGCCACTTCTGATACGACAAAACCCGCAAAAGCGGGTTTTGTATTTTGGGGTGGCTATCGGGAATCGAACCCGAATTGGAGGCTCCACAAACCTCAGTGTTAACCGTTACACCATAGCCACCATGTATTTTTTACCCTTAAGGTCGCACAGCCGCTTACTTGTACGTAGGCGGCTCCTCCGTTATACCAGATTTATGGTTCACTTGTCGAGCGAGGGCATAAAGGAGGCTCGAAAGGCGATTGAGGTATGCGAGAGTCTCCTTGCCAATCATCACCGTCCCCTCGTCGGCGACCCCCACCACACGGCGCTCAGCACGACGTGCAAGGGTGCGTGAAAAGTCGAGTGTTGCGGCAAGCTCGGTTCCTCCCGAAACAAAGAAACTCGTGATAGGAGGGAGTTCGGCCTCAATCGCGTCGATCATTGCCTCCATACCGCGCACCTTGTCCTCAGTGATATGTTTGTCCGCGCCGGCAACCTCTGCTTGCACAATAAAAAGGTTTTGCTGAACTTCGTTGATAACATACGCAAGGGCAAATGCAGCATCCGCACCTCCAGGAACTACAGTTGTAGGCGCAAGAGGATTCACTTTGATAATACCAAGAAACGAGTTCACCTCGTCCAGCGCACCAAGCGCTTCGGCAACCGCTGAACTCTTTGAAATACGCTGGTCACAACAGCCAAATGTTTTGGTGGTACCCGTGTCTCCTTTGCGTGTATAAAGCATATTTGTATGATAACAAATTTTGACAATTCGGTCAATTTTTGCTATAATTAGCTTGGTTAATTCTTTGATTTAGAAGGAGGTGCATCATGCACTATCGAAACAAGGTACTTCACCCCAAGCGGGAAAGTGACGCCAAGCAAACACACCAAAGCGAGGTGACGATTCTTGGTAAAGCGGTGCTCGTTACACTAGCGATTGTTCTTCTTCAAAGCATCATCGTCTGGAAGTTCATTGCAAGCACCACACTCAAAGGCGACACCTTTCACGCAGCATCAGACCTTTTTGTGAATGTGGGGGCGTTTGCGGTTGCTTTTATCGCAAGCCGTGGGTATAAGCACCACGAGAACTTGCGGCGATGGTTCTCGTACATCGGGATTGCCCTTCTGGTCGTTGGTGGTGTGTGGGTTGCCATAGAAGCTTATGTGCGGCTCTGGTTCGCCCCTGTTCGCCTTATGAACGAGTGGCTCATGGTCACCGGCATTGTTGGTGGTATGGGAAACTTCTGGGTGCACAGGATCATTGACCGCATGCCAAAGGAAGACCGTACGCATACGCATGAAATCCTTGACGCGCACGTGCTGTCTGATATGGCGCTTTCGATGGTTGTCGTACTCGCAGGAGCGCTTGGATATTTCTTTGGCTGGTATCGTGCCGATCCGATCCTTTCGATCCTTGTCGGTGCATGGATGCTCTCTCTCGCAAAAACGCTCGTAAGTATGCGGGGACAAGATTGCGACCACCACCATTAAAAGTACCGCCCCTTACCCCAAAGCAATTTGCTTTGGGGTTTTTTATAAAAAAGCCCGCAGAATATCTGCGGGCTAAATTGTGATCTGCTCTTCAATACGCAGGATCGGCAATCCTACCAAGAAGCCTTCTGATGGTCGCCTGGTAGTGTGGCCAAAACTCGGCAAAGTGCGGATCGTTAGCATCTTGAACAAGACACTCTTTACCTTTCTTGAGGAACGTGTGCATTACTGAAACTTCCACACTTTTATGGAGGACTTCCAGCTCAAGAGGTTCGAGTCTGATGACAGGACTGCTTTCGGGTTTCCACACATATTTGCCAAAAAACACCCACCGCTTCTTTTTTGTCGACAAAATAATGTCGAGACCCTTTTTCGTGAATACTGCATCACGACGAACAAAGGTTGGGATGACGACGAGACCTCCTTCCTCGAGAGTCTCAAAGGCATCCCAGCGTCTTTCAGGCTGTATGTCGAACGTAGCTGCTCTTGCAAAGATCTCGAGGATTTGTTTCCCAGAGCAAGCTTTCGGCAAGATGATTTCCATTTCTGTCTCCTTCGGTAATCAAACATCTAAATGAACCCGTTGCTATTTTTTACCATACCACACTAGACAGAGAAAGCAAGGCGGTGCTCTTTTGTGCTACAAAAATTAAAAGACCGAAACGCTCTCGCGTTCCGGTCTTTATTTTTGTGCGTCAGACTTTGTCACGAGTTACTAAATATATTTCTTCGCTTTGCTCGAAATCTATTAAGTACTCTCGACCCCGAGTCCGGGACACAAATCTGCTGATTCGTCGGCGACCCAGTGAGTACACTGTGTGCTCCCGATTTCTTAGGTTGTACTCAACCTGTTGAAATCGCAGTGCCCTAGATTTATCGTGGCCCCGCCTGCGCCCTTCAAGTCCTCTCCTGCACTACAAAAATTAAAAGACCGAAACGCTCTCACGTCTCGGTCTTTATTTTTGTGCGCAGGAGAGGACTTGAACCTCCATGCCATTGCTGGCGCTACCACCTCAAGGTAGTGCGTCTACCAATTTCGCCACCTGCGCATATCCTCTTTTCAAGGTTTCCCCATCATAGAGGAAAACCTTCAAAAACTCAAGCCCTAAAACAAAAAGCGAGCATATCGCCCGCTTTTTGTTTTACTCTGTTGCCGGAGCCGCTTCTTCTGCAACAGGAGCTTCTTCCTGTACAGGAACCGTTACACCAGTCTTTGTGTGGCGCATCTTGCGACGAACCTCACGAGAAACCTTGTCACGAATAAAGTAGATCTTTGCGCGACGAACCTCTGACTGCTTTACGATCTCGATCTTGTCGATTGCTGGCGAGTAAAGAGGGAAAATCTTTTCCATACCAACACCGCTGGCTACCTTGCGAACGGTGAACATTGCGCCATTTGAAGTACCACCCTTTACAGCAAGTACGAGGCCTTCAAAAATCTGGATACGGGTCTTTCCCTTTTCTTCGATCTTGAGGTGAACCTTGACGGTTGCACCAGCACGGATCGGCAAATTCTTGCGATCAGCAATAGCAACCGGGGTCATTTGAATAGTTGTATTTTCCATATTTCTTTCTCGGTAAGTATCCGCTACTCTAGCATACGAGCCCAATTTCTGCAAGAGCATGCTTAAAATCTGGGGGTAAAGGGGCTTCGACCCGCTTTTCTTCCCCGTTTAAGGTTTTGAACACAATCGATGACGCATGTAGGGCGACACGACCAAAACCGAGCATGCAGGGCATCTTGGGGGCGTACAACTTGTCACAGACGATAGGGTGGCCGACTGCCTTGAGGTGAACGCGAATCTGGTGCGTGCGCCCTGTGTGCGGAAATACATCAAGATAGGACAACTTAGCCTCTTTTACCTCACCCTCGCTGAGAACCTGATAATCAGTCACTGACTCACGCAGTTCCCCTCGCGCACCATACTCGGCAGACCATTTGCGAAAGTCGCTTGTTGAGCGACCAATGGGGCGGTCAATCGTTCCTTGTGGCTCTTTGAACACTCCGTACACGAGTGCTTTGTAGTTCTTTTTTATCGTACGCGCCTGAAACTGTGATTTAAGGTTTTGGAATGACGCATGAGTCTTTGCAATAAGAAGCACTCCTGAAGTCTCCCGGTCAATACGATGCACAATACCGGGTTTTTTAATTTCCCCTCCCCCGGTGAGTATAATCGATTCACCCACTTCATCGAGGGCGATTTGCGGATAATGTGCGTGCACCCAATCCACCAAAGTTTCCTCCTTGGTACGACCATCAGCGTGCACCACAAGGCCCGCAGGCTTGTGGATAGCGAGTACTTCGTCGTCCTCGTAAAGAATAGGAATATTCATAAAAATAGGCACGCTATCGACCACGTCGGCGCTCGCGTGCATGAAACTCAGCGAGAACTTCTAAAAACTCTGTGTGTGAAAAGTCAGGCCACAAAGTAGAGACGAAGAATAATTCACTGTACACCGACTGCCACGCAAGGAACCCCGAAAGACGCATATCCCCTCCTGTACGAATAATAATATCTGGATCAGGCATCGGATATGACCAGAGTTTTTGGGAAAACTCTTCTTCACTTACCACTCCCCCCCCATCCAATTGCAAAGCATTCACCGCAGCAAGGATCTCTGCGCGTCCACCATAAGAAACAGCGATATGGAGCGTAATATCATACTCATTAGCTGTCGCCTCCTCAATACGCTCCATCCCTTTTTGGAGATCCTCAGGAAAGCGCGCCCTCTCGCCAACAAACCTTATCCGTATACGCTCGGCGATCATTCGGTCAACTTCGTTGTCGATAACAAAACGAAATAGCTTCATCAAGTAGCCAACTTCATCTTCACTGCGCTGCCAGTTCTCGGTCGAAAAAGCGTAAGCGACCACATGAGGAATCTTTGCTTCGCGAGCCCACCCCACCACCTGCGTCAGAGTGTCGTACCCCGCACGGTGCCCTTCAAAACCGGGCTTACCCTGTGCTTTTGCCCAACGGCGATTGCCATCCATAATAATGCCGACGCACTGTATCGGTTTTTCTGTCGTAGTTGTCATGTTAGTAGAGGATATCAAAAGATCTGAATTCTCCCAAGGGTTCTCTCCAGGTTTCATCCACACGTTCCACATGAGCAAGGATTGGTCCCCGCTGTACAAGACCAAGAAGTTCCTGGAGCTTTACCTCTTCTCCTTGCGCAACCACCAAAACTGAGCCATCGGGGTTGTTTTGTACCGTACCCACGAGCCCGCGGGCTCGTGCTTTGCGCTGTACGAAATCACGGAACATCACCAACTGTACCCGGCCAAATATCTGACATTCAAGACGCTTTTGCATATCAATAACCCTAACCCCCCTGGAGTCAAAACACAAGGGGGGTTGAAGATAAATACAGTTTATGGTACTTTGTGGAAGAAGACATTAGGGGCGATTAGCTCAGTTGGTAGAGCAGCTTGTTTACACCGAGAAGGTCGGGGGTTCGAATCCCTCATCGCCCACAAACATGAGACGGAAATGTGAGAACATTTCCGTCTTTTTGTTTGTGTGGTGAGGAGGGACTCGAACACCGCAAGCGGGGTACTCATGTACTCATGGGTCGCTGACGAATCAGCAGATTCGTGTCTTGGGCTTGGGGTCGCGAACACTTTGTATTTTGTGAGTACTCGAAACAAAATACTTAGTGATTTGTGACCGAATCCTGATTGAGTGCAATCACCTACTGAGCCCATCGCCCATAAACATTAGGCCCCAATGCGAAACATTGGGGCCTTTTTGCAAACATTTTTCCCGTAGAGTACTTAGTTTTACGTTTTTTATAGTATATACTGCGTATATGTTTGACGACCCAAGACTCATCCAAGCATTTGCTTCTGGTTTTGCATTTTTTGCCTCCAGCCTTCTTTGTTTTTTTCTTTTAACCGCAGGAAGGAAGGACCGTTCTGCACGAGCACTTGTATTTGCGCTCGCTACTATGGCTATATGGGGTTTATTTGGTTTCCTTTTCGAGATTGTCCCCACTGAAAAGGCTGAACTAGCCCGTAGCTTGCGCATTATTTCCGTTATCTTCATTGCTGTCCTCACCGCAAGTGTAAATAATTTTGCTAGCACTTTTTATGAAGAGCACATAAAAGTCCGGAAGGTCTCTCACACGGTAGCACTTTCGCTATCATATCTTATTTCTTTTGTTATTGTATTCTTTCTTTTGTTGGACCTGTCAATGTCTTCAGGGTTTATGGTTAAAGAAGTCGTCCTTGCTTCGAACGGCGCACTTGAACCTACACCAGGGCCATTTTTTTATGTTGTTTATCTTTATTTTTTCAGCGGTACACTCCTGACCGCCTATCTATTATGGAAATCGCGTGTATCAAACTCACCCTTTATTAAAAACCAGGTTACCTGGATGCTCCTCAGTGTTGTGGTTGGACTCTTTGCTGGAGGATTTCGTTTTGCTACATGGTATGGCATACCTGGCGCCCCCGCAATAGCCACGCTCGCGGCTCCAATTTTCGGAATAGGATTTTTTTATGCAATCGCCAAACATCACCTTTTCAATATCCGTGTGATCACCGCAGAGTTCCTCACCTTCTCCATTTGGGCGTTTCTTTTTCTGCTCATCATTTTCTCTGAGACAACGGAACAACGAATCATAAATTCAGTCCTTTTTCTTGCCACGGTTGTCTTGGGAACTTTTCTTGTTCGAGGCACCCTGCGAGAGGCTACCCAGAAAGAAGAGCTTGCAAAAACAAATACTGCACTCAAAAACCTCAATCAAAACCTTGAAGAAATTGTTCGTGAACGAACAGGAGAACTCACCCGGTCAAAACTTCATACAGAAGCAATCATTGAAAATCTAGTACTTGGACTTATTGAATACAAGAGTGACTTTACCGTTCTTCGAGTAAACAAAGCTGCGGAGGAGCTTTTAGGATTTAGCCGAAGTAACGTTGTCGGAAAGAAAATAACAGCCGAAAACACAAACACCCAAGAACCATCCTCTCTTGCCGAAGTGATGAGCGTTGACTCTGACCATGAAAGCCTTCGAGGTAATCAGGCTCCTGCCTTAGGGATTACAAGTGAAACCATCACACAGTATCCATCACCTAAAAATCTTCAGATTACCACCTTCCGTGTTGCCTCAGAAGAACAGGGGCAGACAGAGGAACATGGGCAATTTGTTAAAATCATTCGTGACATAACGCGCGAAAAACTTATTGATAAAAATAAAAGCGATTTTGTTACCATCGTTGCGCATCAATTGCGCACCCCCCTTTCAGCAATCAAATGGGTATTTAATACGGCACTTGAAGACAAGGGTGTGTCCGACACGGAGCGCACAGAAGCACTGCGGTCTGGCTCTCAGTCAACCGAGCGCATGATTCACCTCATCAACGACCTTCTTGATCTCGTAAGTATCGAGGATGGGATGTTCGGATATGAATTTAAGCAGAACGATATAACAAAAATAGTTACAAAAGTTGTAGAAAACATGCAAGAACGGGCTCAATGGAAAATGATATCTCTCGAAGCAGAGTTCCCTCCTGAACCATTGCTACCATTTGTTTTTGACGAATCTAGAATATCTCTCGCCCTTACTAATGTTATTGAAAACGCGATTGACTACACACCAAAGAACGGTTCCGTACGCATTCTTGTAGAGCAAGGAAACAATGAGGTAAAAATCTCTGTGAAGGACACCGGCATGGGAATTCAAGAAAGTGACATGCAAAAAATCATGGTCACAAAGTTTTTCAGGTCCACCCAAGCAGTCAGAGCAGAGACTGACGGATCGGGTCTAGGACTTTTTATTACCAAAAATATCATACAGGGACACAAGGGCACAATCACTGTTGAATCAGGGGAAAATAAAGGGACAACGGTATTTATGGTAATCCCTACAACACTCCAGGAGGCCGACGCACCCAAGTTGCGCCCTCAGACACAGAAAGTAAGTGAGTAAAACCCGTAGGCTATCGAGGTGCACCTACTTGGGCAGTACCGTTCCTTTCACATAACCTATCCCACCTGTAGTGATCCCCTTTATTATCTCCTCCACAGAAAGACCTCTGCCGAGTCTGTCTCGTATATTATTGAATAGTGTTTCATATCCTTTCTCAACAAGCATTTCATCTGCGGTACTAATGCGATTGGATTCTTTTCGCACAAAATTAAGTTTGCCATTACTATACTCATACCTGCCCCCTAAAGTTTCCACATTATTAAAATCTATATCTAAAAGACCCGGAAATGCACTTAAGTAAACCGTGGAACTAAAACCGTCAATAGGTTGCCCGATGTTTTTTAGCACAAAAGCCTGAAGTTTTTCTGCAAATTCAACCCCGTCCCAAAAAACACTGTCTGTTTTCTCAAAACCCCAATCACAAATTGAATGTTGAACCAACTGATTGAACGTCCTTGTGGTGGGTAGTGGTATACGAAAAATTGTATAGGACTTAATGATCAGCGTATTTGGTTTGATTATCCCATCTCCTTGCTTCCCAACGACCGTACTCTTTCCGAGGGCAAGTGCAAGGCGCTGAAGAGGGTGATCTAGCTGTTGTTTTATACTTGTTTGCACGCAACTCTTCTCTTCGTCAGTAAGCTGTACTGTGTCCCACACAGTAAGCTTCGGTATCGCGATACCGATTATTATGAGTGCGAGCACTATATATCCGATTGTCTTATATAAAATCATATTCATTGAGTTTCTTGTAAAAAGGCAGCAACCGTATGCCAAGACGTTTCCTTGTTATATCTTGTTGGAAAAACATATATTCCCCCAAGAGGGAGTGGTGTGTCGTCAATTCCACCGAGAATTATACATTCTCCATTCGCATTACATCCTCCCCGTACGTTAACCACGATGCGTCCTACTATCGTTCCTCTAATATTATCTAATACTTGCACTTCATATTGTTTTGCACCAACGACTCGATCTTTCGCTCCGAGCTCCACAACGACGTCCTCGTTTCCTACTTGTCTAATGATTTCACCAATAAATACATTGTTAAATGGTCCACGCAAAATCACATCATCATCCTGAATGGGGTAATCGTACTCCTGTAAAAAATCTTGAACAAAAAGAGGTAATGGCTTTGAAGACCAGGAAAAAAATAAAGCAACAAGGACGACAACCAACACGACTCCAAAAATAATGATTATGTATTTTTTCATATCTCTAGATATTACTACTTTAAAAACGCAACACTACGGTAGCATTTCGTATTTGTTAGGAATACTTGTGTAAGTAATGCAAAAATCCCATACCCCACAATGGCACCAAGTACGTTCAATATTATATCATCTACATCGAACACACCCGCATGTAAGAAAACCTGTAGCCCCTCCAAAGCTAGACTTAAGAGAAATGCAAAAATGAGTACATGCTTTAGCTGTGGTAGTGGGTGGTGGGACAGAACAGGCACAAAAAAGCCAAGCGGAATGAAAGAAGCAACGTTACCTCCAATATTATACATTGCGACTATCCATGTCGGCTGCCCTCTCAAGTATGGCACGATCGTTTTGAAAGGCACCCAGTTTCCATCCGCAATATCAAACAGCATAGATGACGGATACTTAAACACAATTACCTTAATGAGAAGGAGGAGATATCCTAAAAATAGACCGATAATAATATATTTCTTCATATAGACTTTGTGTCTGTAGTCTTCATGTTTTTACTGCGCTTCGCATCCTGTACTAGAATGAGAGCGTTACTTCCCTTACCCTTTTACTCATTGTCTGCATTGCATTCGGTGAGGCATCCGGATTTTGGACAATTTGCGAAGAATCAAAAATTGAAATGATTATTGAATTTTTCGTGTGGGTTTGCTCAGGAGCGAGTTGGAAGTCTGAGGTGCCTGAATGATACGTATCGTTTCCCGAGAGTTGCGAGCCTGGCACGAGCACCACATCAGCTTGGTCGAGCGTGTAGGTATAGATAGCTTGAGTACCGATATACAATGCGATATCTCTTCCATCTGATGCAAGGTAGTATGCTCTCTCTGCAGAAATAGGAGTGACATTCCCTGTTTGCGAATCAATAATCTCGTCGAACGAGCTTCCGGCGCTTGGTTGTGACACAAGAATATACCGCCTACCTAACGCATCGAGCCATAGCCCAGAATAGTAATCTTTATTGTCAGGCATTCTTGCGGTAAAAAGCGCGACCACATCGTCTTTTGTTTTTTGCTCTTCGGGGGTGAGCATCTGACCGTTTGCTTTACTCGCGTCAATAAAATGCGGAGTGATACTCCTTAGATCCGTTTGAAGCTGAGCAAGTGCCGTCTTGTCGACTTGAGTAGTAGTTGATACCGTAGGTGCTGATGATTGAGGTTTCCACACCGCAAAAACTCCAAGCGCAACCGCTACTACGACGACAAACCCTATTACTCTGCCTGTGTAAAATTGTTTGAAGTTCATTCTGTTTATTCAAAACGGATGGTGCTAATCATCTTTTCGTAGATTGGCTTGTTTTCTACATACTGAATGAGGAGGTCGTGACTGGGGAAGAAATAACTCCAGTGTTGTTCTCCTCCATACGCTCCGTAGATACTCGATATCATCACTCTTTCCCCGTTTATTTCCGATTCTTTGCCTTCTTCGGGTGCGGTTCGCGCCACGGTAATCGTCAGTGCATTAACGAGTCCTATGCTTGATGCCTGCCGAAGATCATCGGGGGGTAGTAAAGAAAACGCAACCAAGCCGTTTTTCTTGCCCATGAAATATACACCAGCTGGCTGGCCGATAGAAAATCCGAGAGATTTATTTGTGTAAGTCTGTGCTTGGTCTATTTGTATCGAATTAAGAACGGTTTGGAAGTCCAATCTTGTATTATTCCCTGCATCTCCTCCTGTGTCACCAGAGCTTGCCTGTACGAACCAGTTCCCGAAAGTGAAAACGACGTAGTCAGTCGGATACATGCCAAAGTCAGAATGATACTTGAGTGCCGGCACGCCTGCAATCGTAGTGGACGTTAAGGTGTGCTCCGCATCTGGATCGATAGCTGGATTGAAGTTTCCGTTCGGATTGCTTCGCAACCACTGTTCAAGAGAAACAGATTGATCAGATTTGAGAAAGAATGTTAGCACTATGCCTGATGGCGCTTCGCCACCATATCCTGATTCTGCGCGTGCTATCGATTCGCGCACTGGTAGATCGAGACCTATAACGATTGAGCCAGCGACGAAGTTGTATCGTTCTTGAGGTCCGCCTTCCATCGCGTTTTCAAAGAGCACATAGTCGGGAGAATAGTTGAGTGAGACACCGAACCGATCGGAATGGTAGGACTTTACACCATCCACCACGGATGAGACGTGATATATTCCAGTGTAGTACTTTCCCCCATCAACGAGCGTGGTAGGTATTATGGTTGCTCCTCCCGTGTCCAGACCAGTAGGTGCAGTCGCGGGAGGCACCACTTTTGATACTACAAGAACCCCGAGTACTACCGCTAGTACAACCACGAACCCTATCGCTCTGCCTGTGTAAAATTGTTTGAAGTTCATATACCTAGTGGAATGTTATCGAGGAGAGAATACTGTCGAGGTCGGCTTTGAAGTACGCGGCATCGTCTGCAGAAACCTGCACCATCCAGGTTCCGTGTTTTAATAGCACTGTATCGCGTTGGTAGAGGCCTGAGGCATCGAGATAGCGCACCGCGGGCACCCCGCCGACAGTAATCGGATGGAGTATTGGATCCTGAATATTGTCCGGGCTGGCTCGGTATATCATCTGCTCACGCACCCATTCGTCGAACGAGTCCACTCGGTCAGCTTCACGGTAAAAGCCGAAAAGGATGCCGGGGCTCGGCTCAAGGTCGACCTGAGTACTCGGTGGCAATTCGGACGTTGAAGATTGGTGCGGAGTAAGTCCTATAAAATAGGATTCCATCGCACCAACAGCATCACCCTTCCTTTCGAACAAGACGTAGCCAGTCGGATAATTGAAAGAGATTCCAAGCTGGTCCGAGCTGTATTCAATGGCGGCGTAATCGCATATCGTACGTATAGTGTCGAGTGGTATTCGGAAGAGTGTATAGAATTTTGCTTCTCCGCCTCCATGTTCCGCTTTGGTAACCTGGAACGCTCCGATGGAATACAGCAAACGCTGAATCGAATGAAGCCCTTCTAAACGGAGTGCACTATCAATACATGAGCGATCGACGCTGGCAGGCACTGTGTCATGTACCGTAAGTTTTGGTATCGCGATTCCAACTAACAGTATCGTTGCGATGCCGAAGATAATATATAGCCGATATTTATTCATATTTATTTTGGTCCAATGGTGACTTAACCCTTATTTTATGGACCTCAGTCGGTCTTATGTGCCTGTGGTCACGAATCACTAAATATTTTATGTCGATTACTCACAAAATATAAAGTGTTCGCTACCCCACCTCTGAATCACCAGATTCACATCTTGGATGCAGCTCGCCACGCTGCGGTCGGCACTTATGACGAGCAAAGCTCGACTAATTTTGTGTGATCACAAGTCACTAAGTATATTTCTTCACTGCGCTCGAAATCTACGTAAGTGCTCGCGACCCCGGCTCGCTATCTCGCTTCACTCGACATAGCTCCGCCCGCACAAAGCGCAAAAACACCTCTCGGCGTTTTTGGGAATTCCGCTTTGTGCCCCCGCGAGGAATCGAACCTCGAATAACGGCTTAGAAGTCCGCAGTTATATCCATTTAACTACAGGGGCAAATTGTCACCATGTCGCGACTCTCGCACTCTATCAGCCTTATAGAGATGGGTCAACCACAGGAACACCTTCGATTCTTAATTTTTCAAAGGCTACTTCTTTTGAAGCAAGGTCTCCAAGCACAATAGCAAGCCCCTCACTGTTAAAGTGAGTCCCCTCTTCAACCTTTGGCGTTGTGGTAAAAAAACTATCACGATTGATCTCAATAGACATATAAATATTAAATCCGATTGAAGAGGTGAGGATTACAAAAAATCCTATCACCAAAAAACGCCAATCACGATAAGGGGTTGGTTCCACCTTAAAGGGGTCTACACCTTTTGATGCAGTCATTTTCTTGAACTCTTTGTTCCAGTCTTTTTTAAACATATTATTCTTTTAGAAAATTAAGTGCTGCCAAAGAAATTGACGCTTCCCACTGGGCTGCCTTTGGTGCCTTGGGGTCGACAGCAGTCTCGTTACGCGAAAGATCAACACTCTTCCACTCAAACTTTGCAGGGAAATTTTCGAGGAGGCCAATAAGGCGCATCACATTTTGAAACTCCCCCATTGCGACGATACGAAAATTGAGAATGGGGGCATCGTTTACTCCCACTCCAGGATCAAGCGCCTCTAACGAAATCTCTGTTCCTGACTGTTCACCGAGTAGCTCTATTTTTTTAGTAAATGCTACAATTTCACTTTCTTTAATGAAGTACGCTGAAAGTTTTTCAATATTAGCACTATCTTCTTTAACTGAAGAAAGCGCAGAACTAACACGGGACTCTTTCCCTGCAAGCGCTTCGTTCTGTGCAGAAAGTTCAGCCGTTGCGGTAGTTTTGTTTTTCATTGCCACAAAAAGAAATGTGTAGGCACCGCCCAGTGTCGCCGTAAGTGTGAGTCCCGAAAGGAGCAAGAGGGTTGTTTTACTGAAAGATTTCATGATGTTGTTATTCCTTTGGCGGGGTTGTGCCCACCGTACGTTCAAGTACCAACGAAAAATCGATATTCGTACTCTTTACATAGCTTCCTATCGGAAGGTCGACCTTACTAAAAGTAGTATCTTTTTTAAGGGTCTCAAGGAACCGTGCAAGACTGTCACGGTCATCCGCCCTTCCTGCCAAAACAAGACGCTCACGATCAGGATTTATGTCATAGAGAATCGACTGTATTTTGACGGCAGGGTCTTTAACTGCAATAATCCCAAGCACTACTTCTGACGGGGTAAGCTGTATTTCTTTTGGGCCCGCAAGGAATATACTAATTTTCTTGTTTACCGCTCTGATCTGCGTAGACACCTCTTTTTCTTGAGCAACTTCACTTTGTTTTTGTTCAAGACGTGCGAGCTCCTCAGCAACAAAATTATGTTTTGAAACCGCCAGCATATACGAAGGAACGAGAAGTATGAGACTTGCGAGGATCAGAGCAGCTACCGCAAACACGGCAACAGCCGCGAGGCGCAAGCGATACTCGGTAAGGATTTTTTTATTTTCTTCGTGAGGTAAGATATTAAGCATAATCAGTTTAAGGACCACTTACTGTGGGCGACGGAGGGCAAGTCCTATTGCCGTCGTGTACCGCAACGAGTCATTAAAATTAATTTCCGGCACATACTGATCGAGTGAATTTACATTTACCATCACTTGAGCGAGCTCAATAGGTACAGAAAGCCCTGTTGCAAGATAGTCAGTAAAGCCCGCGAGGTTTGAGTCTCCTCCACACAAATATATCTTCTGGATTGGCTCACGTTTTTTACCGGCATCATCGTGAGACTGCCAGTACACACAATGTTTATTTACCGCATCACGAAGTATCGATATGGTAGACATGAGAGCAAGAGAAAGTTCTTCGTTATCGATAAACCCCGACACCCCTTTTTCCTGCTTTATTTTTTCAGCCTCATCAAAAGAGATACTAAGGTTTTTTGCGATTGACTCAGTAAGGAGCCTCCCTCCCGTAGGGATGGTCGAAGTAAATTGAACGAATCCGTTTGAGGCAATAGTGAGGCCAGTTCGTGTCTTACCAAAATCAACTATCATGTAGGCGCTCTTGTCTCCTTTGGGAACAATAGAGCGCGCAATAGATTGAGCCTCAACCTCAAAGGCTACCGGGGTAATCCCCGTCCCTAAAAATGCCTCGAGATATCCATCAACCAAAGTACGCGGTATGGCCGAAACACTCACATGGATTGCGGTATCCGTCTCTTGTTCAATCTCGTAGTCAAAAAGTGCCTCAGCGGCCTTGAGCGGCACGTACTCTTCGAGCGAGAGCTCGATAGAGCCACGTATTTCACTATATTTCATTTTAGGTAAGTGCAGATCAAAAAGATACGCTTTTTCTTCGGGGAGTGATACAGAAACAAACTCAAGGTCATACTCTTTTTTAAGATCGTTCAGTATTGCACGCAGGTCCACTGGTTTTTTCACTTCACCGGACTCAATAATCCCGCGAGGGATCGTTCGTTCCGCAAACCTTCCTATGACGAGGCCGTGCCGTGTCTCAAGAAGCTCAGCAAAACGCATCGATACATCTGAAATGTCGAGACCAACCGCAGGCATTTGCAAGAATCGTGGTGGTGGAAAAAACTGATAAAATTTACTCCGTTGCATTCTGCTTATTATACATCAGTGCGTGATGAAAAAGTAGAGTGCAATACCGACAAGTATTACGAGAGCTAAAGAAATCAGATTGAAGTATCGATACAGGACGCGCGAGATATGCCCACCAAAGAATCGCATAATTGCGGCGACCGCAAAAAAGCGTCCACCACGACCAAGGATTGAGGCAATAATTAATGTCGGAAGACTAATACCAAAAAGTCCGGCCGCAATAGTGAACACCTTGTAAGGTATTGGCGTAAATGCGGCGACAAATATTGCAAAAAAGGCATTGTCGACAAAAAGTTTTTGCACTATAACCATTTGCGCCTCAAGGTGGTATGTCCCTACTAGCCACACACCCACCGTTTGAAAAAAGAAGTAGCCGATTGCGTACCCAAACAGACCGCCAAGCACCGACCCTGCCGTCGTAATAGCTGCATAATAAAACGCTCGGATGCGCTCGCGAGTCATCAAGATCGCAACCAGTAGTACATCAGGAGGAACAGGGAAAAAAGATGACTCGGCAAACGACAAGCCAAAGAGCCACCACTTTGCATTTTTATCCTCAGCATGGCGCACGGTCCACGCCACCAGGAAATCTTTTAATGTCTGAAGTTTCTGGCGCATTCTTGCAGAAATTATTGCACGGGGGTGCCAGGAGGAATCTCTCGGTCTGGCCCAACCGTCGTAAGGAACCCCTCGCCTACTGCATAGAGTACCATCCCCTGACTCTCGTAGCCGCGAATCGTACGCGTTGGCAGGTTCGCAAGTACGGGAACTTGTTTCCCTACGAGTACCGACGGGTCAGGATAATGCTCGGCAATACCCGAAAGAATCTGGCGGATGTCTTGTGTCGGTGCTGGTATCACTTCTTGGGCAACTGGTTCTGTCTCGCCCTCTGGCACAACTACCGCAACAACCGGCATTTGCTTCGGCCCAAGGTCGATCATAAGCTTGATCAACTTGTCCGCTTCAGGCACCTTCTCCGCCGAGAGTATTGTCCCGATCTTTATCTCTGCTTTTTTAAATTCATCAAAAGTTATCATACTGCTATCCTAACATAAAAGAGACCTCTCCCTAAAGTACGAGATCAAACCTATTTAAATTTAAGGCTCGAAATGATACGATTTGCTGTAGCTTCATTAAAGTCGTAGAGATTAAAACTGACGAATTTATCCCCGTAATAAATTGATGCAGTAGCGTAGGTGCCCCCGTCTGGAAGATTTTCGAACCTCTTCCCCTCAACCCCATCAGGATGATGTTCCAACTTTGTATTCGTAAGGAGCATAACGCGACTTCTCAGCATCTTACTGTTTTCTGCCGGCCCCTCAAAGAAAAAAATAGTGCCTTCTCTCCAGTAATATTGAGCAGTAAGATTTGGCGGGTAATCAATAGATATTTCATAGGTGTCCGCTGCTGAAATTGTTTTCCAGGGCTGTTCGTTTATTTTTTCTTTACCTCTGTTAATAAAAAAGGTTGCCCCTATTGATAACCCGAGAAATAAGATTATGAATATGGATATGCTTCTGTAGTGTTTCATACAAAATATAAAAGGAATTAGGACAACGTCTCCATTATTGGCTTATTGTGTTTGCGGTCTAAATAACTCTGTAAAATAATTGCGGCGGCGGAATCGTCGACGCGCTTGCGTGAACGCTGAAAAAAGCGCGCTTGCTGGGTCGAAAGGAACTCGCGCTCGCTGATTACGGGAATGGAGGTCACTTCCTTGAGTTCCGCAATGAACCGATCGGCCTCTTTCATGACGAGATTTGGCTTGCCTTTGTAGTCCACCGACTCCCCGATAATGATAGCTTCGACTGATTCATGGGCGCAGATCGTCTTTACCTCCCCCACGAGCCCCTTACTGTTGTCGAGAATAGCATATGGAAAAGCCATCGTGCCACCCTCGTCTGAGACCGCCACCCCCACCCTCTTGGTGCCGTAATCAATGCCGAGATATCTCATATATCTCTATGATACCACAGAAACTACGGATATATTGCGTTTTATGCCAATTCTGCTAGGATAGTCAGGTAAGCCACGCACTTGGAGGAGTGGCAGAGTGGTCGATTGCACCTGTCTTGAAAACAGGAGTCTGGGTAACCGGACCGTGAGTTCGAATCTCACCTCCTCCGCCTTCGGTACGCTGAAGCGTACCTACGGCGTGACACAGTCCGCCAGTAGGTACGCGAAGGCGACGTTCGTCACGATATAATAAAATGTACTATATTTACAGTCTAAAATGTAAAGATGGGTACTACATAGGCTGCACCGATAATCTTAAAGGTAGATTCGAGAGGCACCAGAAAGGTCACGTTCCTGCAACAGCAACCAGACTTCCTGTAACATTAGATTTTTATCTCGCGATAAGCGACAAACACAAGGCTTTCGAATTTGAAAAATATTTGAAGTCTGGGTCAGGAAGGGCGTTTGTAAAGAAACATTTTTAATCCCCTACTTCAACACCTCCCAAATCTTTTGGTCTTCCCCGCCGTCAAACTTAAAGACGGCTACGCCGCGCACACCGAGCTTGCGTGCGAGGGCGACTTTGTCGGCGATGGCTTGGGCGTCGCTCCAGGCAAAATAATTAAAGGGCTGACTTGAACTGCTTGAGCTCGCGTTATCTGCGACGGATGAAGTCACCATCTGTGGATGTACCGATGACGACTCACCATTTTTAGGCGCGATTGCGGCAAGCCTTGCTGGGTCATACGAAAAACCTATCTCATTCGCACTTGTGCGAGTAGGCGTGATGCCAAGCTGCTTTGCAATATCCATCGCGTATTTAAAATTAAACGGCCAGAGCACTTTGTATTGATAACCGTCACCGGGTATAGGAGTAACGGTGTACTCGTAGCCGTAGGTTGGCACGCCGATAATAATTTTTTTCTTATCGATATCTTTCATCGCGAGAGTCACAAGACTCTCCACCCACGCAGGGTCAGCGACGGGCGCATACGGTGCCGTACGTGCTTTGTTGAGTTTTCTTGAGATTACCCCTTGATCGTACGCCATTATTTCTACACGGTCGCAATACTTATTGAGCGCCTTGTAGTCATTGGCATAATCCATTGCGTCGGGAGGTACAGTCTGCCCAAGGAGATATCGGTCAGTAATAGGCATACGCGCCTCAACGGTGCAGTAAATCCACTTATTCCCCATTCTCTGAGACAACCCTTTGAGGAAGGTTGAGAAATAGTCTATCGTCTCGTGCTTTTTGGCCTCAAAGTCAATATCGATACCATCAAAATTATTATCCTTGACCACCTTCGCTATCTCGTCCTCAAGGGCGATGCGTGTCTTGGCGTTACTGAGTATGCGATGAATACTGTTTCCGTTTCCCCACATCACGGATGGAATAACTCTCACGTGATTTCTTTTAGCTTCTGCAATAAAGCTCACCCACGGCTCCTCGGTAAGGTGCGCGGTGTCCACAAGCGTTCCGTTGCTCCTCATCGTATACCCAAAAGGCATCACGCTGGTTAGCTGCGATAGGTGTGGCAACACATCTTGTGTTCCTGTCGCTGTACGCCAGTAAGGTATCCAACCCGAAAACTCAAGAGGATTTGCAATAGAAATACTTGCGGAGCCTACCGAAGAATTATTGTCCGTAAGCATCGCCCGAGTCCTTGGCCCATAGACACCGTAGCCAACTCCTCCCGTGCTTGCGCAGGCGATACTTTGAGCACATTGGAATTTTTGTACCGCTGTTTGCGTAAGTGGTCCAAAGTAGCCCGTATTCTTCCCTTCAGGAAGATATTTTTTTGCGATAAGCGCGTTTTGAAGAATCACCACATCACTCCCTGAGAGACCGAGCGAGAGCGAGCGACTGGCAGCAAATGTGCTTAGAGGTACCAAAGACGACAAAAGAAAAGTGACTAATAGAATCCGTCTCATATTTTATATAGTAACAGGATTGCACTACTTTTGTATACACCACAAAACCCCGGCATATGCCGGGGTTTTATTTGAGTACTACCTATTCTCGTTGAGTTCTATTTCGTGAATGGAGCGGTTGCGATGCACAAGCTCGTCATTGCGTACCGACTTAAAAAACTCATACTGGCTGCGAGGGTGGCGACCGTACCAAGCAAGAAATTCACTTGTGATAGGTTTCTTGTGGAGCTCCTCACCAAATATTTCCAAAAACTCTGAGTATGAATCGAAGGCGTGTTGCTCAAAAAGATAATTGAGCTCGAGTGACCAGCGCGGTTTGAATAAGTACAGGAAGTAGGACGCCCAAAAATAAAAGAATGCAAAAAACATAGGGATAAGCGTGTATCGTATAACACCTGCCTTTTGTTCAAGGCGTGCGAGATGAGAAACAACGATCACATGCATCGTTTCATTGTCTGCTGCCATACGAGCAAATTTCGTGATCTTTGAGAGTTTGAGGGCGCGCTGTTCATCCGAGTAAAACATCGTAAGGAGGGTAAACGACGCAGACTCCCACGAGTGATATGGCACACGCGCAATAACCTCTACGGCACGAAACTTTAAGTACGATGGCGGGTTGCCGTAAACAGTATTGCCGCACCATACGAGAAATCCCCCCAAGATACGGGGCAATAAACTCGGCTTATAATTATCGAATGGTTTCTTATATTCTGCTAATTGAGCCTCGTCGTTCAGCGCTTGATTGAGCGCTTCGAATTCTTTATCAGTTCCGTTGAGTTCCATGAAAGGTATTATACCAGACAATGCGTAAGAAGTAACTTTTACAAAGCAAAGTCTTGGGTATCTCTTTTGAGCATCCTGTCGTCGGTGACCTTACCGTCCTTTACACGCACAATGCGATCCGCCATCATTGCATACTCCTCTTCATGAGTCACCATCACGATTGTTTGCCCTTTTTTATTCAATTCCAAAAAAACTTTCATCACTTGTGCTGACATATCACTATCGAGACTCGCGGTTGGCTCGTCGGCAAACAATATCTTTGGTTTTTTAATAATTGCACGCGCGACACTCACCCGCTGCTGTTCTCCACCCGAAAGCTGGCTCGGCAGATGGTCGACCTGATTCCCCAAGTTGAACGATGCCAAAATACTGGTCGCTTCTTTTTTGACGACCTCATAATCAACTCCCTGCATAAGCCCTAAGAGGGTCACGTTTTCAAGCGCCGTAAGCTCGGGGATAAGGGCGTAGTCCTGAAAAACAAAACCAAAATTCTCGAGGCGGTACTGAATAGCCGCGGTATCATCCAGAGCGCTAATTTCCTTCTCATCAACAAAAATCGCTCCGCTGCTGGGTGTATCAAGGAGGCTCATCTGGTACATCAGGGTCGACTTACCGGCCCCCGAAGGGCCTACGATAGCCACAAACTGACCGTCGGGTATCTCTAGGTCAACCCCACGCAAAACATGCGTGACAACGGTCCCGTTGGAAAAATCTTTCGTGACGTTTTTTACTTTGATCATAATCTATCTGCCAAGGATGGCGTTTAAGGTATTCTGCCTGATGATAAACCACGCAGGCACAAATGCTGAGATAAGTGTCGACACGAGCAATATCGCCACACGAACACTAAGATAAGCAGAATCAAGCAAAAGGCTTCCGTCTGCCATAGGGAGCGACAGAGGATGCTCTGCAAAATATCCTTGCAAAAAACCAAAGAGCACGGCCATCCCCAAAGCAATGCCGATAATTGTGTAGAACAGCGCCTGAAGCACGTAAGAAAGAATGAGGGCGGCAGGATCGATACCCTGAGCCTTTAATATTCCAAGGTATCTCCTTCGGCTTGAGGCATTCACAAAAATAATCACAAACACCGTCACCAGCCCCACGAGCACCGCGATAGCCGCCACAATGTTCCCTATCAGAGTAAATGCCACTTTTACATCCGACACCCCAGAAGGAATTGCTTCGTTTAATGTCTTTACATCATTTCTTTCATTCTCTACATTTCCTCCCAAGAATTCCGCAAGGTACCCTGCGGCAGCAGGAACCTTTGCCACGATAGCAATCTCGGAATATTTATTTTCTGAAAGATCGAGTATCTGCCGCAACTCCTTGTATTGTATGTACGCGCGCTGATCAACAACGGATGATTTTGTGCTTACGATTCCCACGACCGTAAACTCTCGTGCAACACCGTTACTAAAACGCACGCGCACTTTTTCACCCACCAGCACGTGTCCAAGGGTTGTGTCTCCTCCCGTCGCACCCTTTTTGGTATACCCCTCAACGAGCGTTGAGCCGAGGACGATGGAGTTCCAGTCGGACTCTGTGAGGAACCTTCCTGCGATGACCTTTTTTGAAATATCAGTCGTTTTGTCTTCGTGGTCCACAGAAACCCCCGCAACTGATGCACCCACCCGACGAGGAATAGCGCTTCCGCTCACCTCTTTGTATCCCGACTCTACAATAGTCCCCGCAAGGAGTCGCTCCGAGTACGCAGCGATATCGGTATTGCTTTCAAGATTATTGATGACCTCGCCCGGATTTTGGATATACGAATATTCTTTTGACGGCTGAATGACCACGTCACCAAAAAGCGAGCTTTTTATCTTTACGCCGATATCTTCAGTAATGCCGTTGAGCAGTCCCCCGACGACCGTCAGGTTCAAAAAGGTGAGCAACAAAATAGAGACAGTAACCATCTTTACCGCCAGTGACCCACGCTGAATATTCTTGAGCGCAATAAACAACGCTACGCGGACAACTCTCTTTGTGTGTTGTGGTCTTGTGGCCATACTGTTAATTAGAGCAAACCATTATTTCTTGTAGTGCGTGAGAGCGAGAGCGATCGATATCCCCAAAATGGAAACATCGCGAAAGAGGAGGTCGATGAAACGCCAATTAAGTGCGACGATACCAACGAGGTAGAGTGTGGCGAGCACGCTGGGGATAAAAATACGCTTAGCAAAAAGGAGCCATATAGCGATAATAATTTCTGAGGCTCCAAATAAATGAAGAAGGACGGGATCAGGAACAAAGCCGAGCATCCATACAGGAAAGAAACCTATCCATGAACTTGGATTAAAGAATGCATCAATTGCGGGATACATAAAAGCAATAGCAACTGCTGCACGTAGAACTATCTCTGCAAGTCTCTCTCTATCGTTAAAAAATTTGTTCATTATATGTAATATGTCCTAAAGTCCTGGCTCTTCGATACGTATCCCCACATTTGAAATGCCTGTTGGAGTAAAGGCATCGATTGTAGTCACCACCTCGAAGGTGTTTGCATTATAGACAAAGACTTTGTTCCCTGTCCACACCGCAACATAGACATATTTACCATTGCGCGTAAACTCAGGGTGAACAGCTCGCTTGTCTGCCATAGGGATGAGTTTTCTTACCACCTTGAGGGTGTTGCCGTCGATGACATCAATCTCATCTTGACCCTCTGCGCCAAATGCCGTGTCGACCCAAATATATGGATAACTTGGATCTTTATGGTAACTGCGTGTAAAGAGCCCCGCCCCCGCTGTTTTGATATATGCCGCAGCTGTCCACGTGCGCATATCAATCGCGGTCAGGATCCCTTCACCAAGGGATGGCACAAAGGTGTAGTTGCCCCATGTAGCACCTGGACCCGTATGCGGTGTCTTGCCGGCCTTTACTTCCGCCACTGGTTTCATTTTTTCTGTATCAAGAACCCAGGCAACATCCGAGCCTTGCACTGCGGTGAGGTAGAATTTTCCATCTGGAGTCAAATACCCATCGTGAAGCACGTCGCCCTCCTTGCCAAGATCCCAGAAATAATTACTGACCGGCATTCCCCTCTTTGTCGTATCAATCACCCATACACTTCGTCCGTCTTTGAGTGAGACGATGAACTTTTCTCCATTTTCAACCACCGCACCGGCACGCGAGTGAGTAATAGTGCCGTCTCGCGTATCAAGGAGTTCTATTTTGGTAATAATAGCAAGGGTCTCCGCGTCGATAATCACCACCTGCTTTGGCTCATAGTTTCCAATAGCGACATATTTACCGCTATCGGTAATTGCTGTCCCGCGAGAGTCCTCGCCCACACGCACGACCCCTACCGGCTTGAGGGTGTGCAAGTCTATTTTGGTAAGCCATCCATCACGCGAAATATGGTAGGTAAAATTTCCGTCAGGGGAAAATACTTGCGTGTGGACCTGCTTGCCAATATCTTTTACCCGACCAATTGGTTTGTGGGTGGCACCGTCAATAGCAAGGAGCGACTTATTGTCGCGCTCCATCACGATCATCATCTCAAGCGTGTTCCAGCTTCCCTCTTCTACAAAAAGCTCACGGGTTGGGTTGATCGTTTCTGCAGTAGTCGTTGCGGTAGTATTTGGCATCAAAAGCTGCGCAGCCGAAGCGGGATTCAGTTTACCAATGCGAAACGGATCCATACGACTTCGAATAGTTGGGCCGTGATTTTTGTGATAGTTGGCACTACCATCGCCGCCACAATGGAAACTTCCTGGATGGGATTTGCTCGACTCGGTCATATCAAAAACAAAACCATCGATGGTAATCCAACAGTCATCAACTTTATTGTGCGCCATAAGTTCGGCTGCGGTATATATCTTGTTCCCTTCCGCATCAACTTCCGCTCCCATTTTTTTATATGAAGTTACACTGACCCCCGCAATTACGACAACCATGGTGATACAAAGAGCGATGAGCCCATCTTTTCTTGAGTACTCTTTTGTTTCGTTTATTGCGGGTGTTTGTAGGGTTTCCATAATTAATGCTAATTATACAGCAGATATTTCAATGAGGCAATGAATGAGCATCAATTGCGACAATTTAATACCAAGGACATCCTGCGGTGCAACCACCCTAGCCCTCAAACGTAAAGGTCAATGTCTTTTCACATTCTTTAAAAAAAGTGGTGAGTTCACCCCAATTCATTCCCCCGAGATTGATCACACCATAACGATAACTCACACCATCCTGAAAGAGGTCGGAAAGCATATCTCCCGGGGCACCAAAAAGTTCGATTCTGGCATCGGGGAATCGTTCTTCGACGATTTTTATCTCTTTATTCCCAGGAACACGGGTGATTCGCTGATCCGCAAACGTACGAAGGACAAAACTTGCCGCAACTGCGTACTTGCCGTTCCTTCGCGAATAACTGACCGGGGTGCCGAGTGCCAGCTTCAATTGTATTTCATAACTGTTGACGCCATCGACTTTTTCATAAAGATCAGCAAATTGAGAACTCATGCGCGGGTTTATTTCGATAATACTGATCTTGTCGCGTGATGAGTCGTACATCATTTCAATGTTAAAAAGGCTGTTATTAAAACCTATTTCCTTCATAAGCCGAGCAGCAGTGTCACCCATTCTTTCTTGCACAAGCTCCGAAAGTCGGGACGGGTATTCAAATCGCTGGAAACAAAACGTGCCGGGAAACATCACCGAATCCACCACCCCGAGAATGGTCGCGCAGCCATTCTCCACATAACCCTCAACCGTCACCTGGGAACCCACCAATATTTCTTCTGCTATAAAACAATCTGCTCTCATAGAAAAATCACCATACTGTTTTGTGAGTTTTGCAAGAGGTGGTACAAAAACTTCCCAATGATTCCGCGCTCGATTCAATGAATCCAACACATCTTCCTCGCACGACACAGTTCGCGCCAAAATCGAAAAGAATGACTTCACTGGTTTTATGAAAAAAGGAAACGGGAGTTCAATTTCTCCGTCCACAAAACCGCTAGCTTCAGGACCGATCAAACTAAATAACGGGGTTGAATCAGGAACCACCTGACGCTGAAGTATTCTAGAGCGGTACTTATGCTGACAGGCGATGACCACCTCGGGGCGGGGGCCAAGAAAGTGGAACTCCTGAGCAAGAATGCTCCCCAAGATACTCCCTGGATAATCATCGGTACTTATGATTCCCGACAGGTTCTTATCGAAAAGATCGCGTGCGGCATCCTCAAGAAATCGGAGCGGCTCAAATTCTTCCAAGTGCTCGCTCACATCATCTCCATACCAAATCAAATCAATACTCTGCGCGTAATCGAGGCGTTTAAGTTCCCTCGCGTCACGATGTGTAGGGCAAACGATGGCAACCTTTTTCCTCGTCATATATGTTTAAATAAAAACTAAAACGGAAAACTCCAGAGTGCTTGCTTACACACAGCGAGATTTTGCGTAAACGCGAGCGCGCCTAGAAAAATGAGTAGGCCACCAAAAAGGATGTTTAGGTATTTAACCCACACAAACGAACGATTGAGGTAGCGCTCGAACTCCCCAGCAAAGAACCCCATCACCAAGAACGGCACCCCGAGACCAAGCGCGTACGCAATAAGGAGAGCGAATGTTTTTGCTGGCTCGAGAGCAGCAAGACCAAGGATCGCCCCGAGTGCTGCCCCCACACACGGTGTCCATCCTGCAGCAAAGGCCGCACCAAACACGAGCGACGTAATTGCGCGCGAGGAAAACTTTTTATGCACCGACATATGCCGCGTACGCTCCAGGAAAGAAAGTTTTATGAGCCCCATCAAGTAGAGTCCGAAAAAAATAACGATGGCGCCACCGATACGCGCAAAAGAAACCTGCAGAAGTGCCGACGCTCCCACAAGCGCGCTATGCAAAACGAGGCCAAGCATGGCAAACACAAGCATAAAACCTAGCACAAAAAATATACTTGCCTGAAAGGTCGCAAGCCGGGCTTTGGTCGCGCTGGCATCCTTATCGAGAGCAACGCCCCCCAAGTACGCCAGGAACCCCGGAACCAACGGCAAAACACACGGCGCAAGAAAGGAAACAAGGCCTGCAGTAAACGCAACAAAAATAGTGACATCCGACATCGTAAACATTGTAGCGTATTTACCTCTACCCTGCTACACTAGATACATGAACGATGAAAATATTATCTGGAGCGCCCCAGCATATGACCAGCGCGAACACAGTACTGATTGGTATTGGGCTGTCAGCATTATTACGATATCCCTTGCGATAGCATTTTTTATCACGGGCAACGTACTCCTTTCTCTTATTATTATCATTGGCATGGGAACACTCCTTTTCCATGCCAAACAAACACCAGGACTACTCGAGTATGAACTTTCAAGAAGAGGTATTCGTGCGGGAGAGACTCTTTATCCATGGGAAACACTTGAGTCTTTTTGGATCCTCGAAGAACTCAATACCGAAAAAGGACACGTAGGGGCAAAGATCCTTATCACTTCGAAGAAAGCTCTGGTGCAGCATATTATAATTCCACTTGGCGAAGCATCAGTTGATGATATTCATCATATCATTGCTCAAATGCTCCCCGAGGAACCTCAAGTAGAACCTATGCCTGACCGTCTGATGCGCAAGCTCGGGTTTTAAGGAATTTTTGCTTTTTTACGATTTTGTGGTAGAGTGTGTGGGTTCGAAAAAAGACGAGATGCTCTCGTCGTTCAATGGATAGGACATGGGTTTGCGGTACCCAAGATGTAAGTTCGATTCTTGCCGAGAGCACAACGTAAAGAAAAACAGCGCTAATGCGCTGTTTTTTAGTTGTGCTAGGCGGAGGCATCCCGAGGCTTTTGCGAGTGGAGCCGAGCCGGGGTCGAAGGTACTTAGTCCGCACAGAGTGTAATCACTCGAGCAGACTTAGTAACCTGTGACCACAACGTAAAGAAAGGCCTCAACTTTTAAGTTGAGGCCTTTCTTTTATTCTTTATTTTACTACCGGCAACCCCTTCTCCTCCCAAGAGGTAATACCCCCTGAAACATTGCAGGCCGACGTAAAACCAAGCTGTCCCATAAGATCGACTGCTTTTGATGACCGCCCTCCGCTTTTACAATGCACAACGTACTGCTTGGTCTTATCAAGCTCCTTTAACTTCTCTTCGAGAGTTGGCTCATAAAAATCAATATTTGTCGCGTTCTCAATATGTCCTTCAGCGTATTCTTCTTTCGTGCGTACATCGAGTACGGTTGCTCCTTTTTTAATAAGCTCTTGAGCCTCTTCTGGTGTTACATTTATCATATGTACTTAATAATAACAAAAAACACTCTTTTTTAAAAAGAGTGTTTTTTAAGAATCCTTACGCGATCTTTTTGATCATTTTTGCAAGACGTGATTTCTTGCGTGCGGCGGTGTTCTTTTTGATCGTATTGCCTTTTGCGGCTTTGTCGATAGCCTTGTAGGCAGCAGCGAGAGTAGCCTGGGCGGTCTTTTTATCCTTTGCTAGAGCAAGAGTTTTGACCTCTTTGACGACTTCTTTCATCGCCTTCTTGCGGCGGTCGTTGTAGACCTTTTTCTTTTCTCCCGCGCGGATATTACGTTTTGCTGATTTGGTAATTGGCATATCTCGACAATATACAGCATTTCTCAGATTTTGCAAGTCCTTTTAAAACTGCTGGTACTTCGCCTTACAATCCTTAGGGCAAGAGATGAGGGTCTCGGGTACATTACAGATACCATCTCCACAGACGGTGGTAACCGTACATACTCCTGCCACGAGTGACTGTCCCGTAG